>Ga0129307_1000110_pt1 | contig 136298 bp, 143 predicted proteins | sample P1105metagenome_FD_94437 | JGI IMG/M metagenome (GOLD analysis project Ga0129307, IMG submission 94437) | Capybara group fecal microbial communities from Wisconsin, USA - P1105 metagenome | ecosystem: Host-associated > Mammals > Digestive system > Large intestine > Fecal | place: USA... | reverse complement strand
CCAACAAGTATGGTCTCAGCGGTTCTGATTCACATCACATCACTGAGCAGGGCAAGGCTAATGCAGACGTTGACGGTTACCCGAACGGCGTAACTTCAGCTGACGCTGCACGTATCCAGTCCTATCTCCTTGGTAAGATCTCAACTCTCGATCCTACTAAGTGATAACAAATAAAATAAAAGCGGCGCTTCGGCGTCGCTTTATTTTTAAAAGGAGGCGATATTCTGTCTAATATACTCGATTACCTCGACTGGAGAGGGGACGTGCCCTTTTCTGCCGATCCCTTCAACGAAGTCGACGGATTTATACTCTCACAGTTCTGCTATATCCCTCTTGAAGGAGTCGTTCCCCCGTCACTGGACGAGGAGATCTCCTTTCCCGACGCTTACCGCAGATATGACGCCGGTAAGGTGGACGAAAAGCTGCGGATACTCACCTTTGAGCAGGACGGTATCCTGTTCGGAAAGCTTGCGGAGTCGCGGCGCTTCCGCGGGACAATGCTCCGCGGGTATGTAAGTTATGTGGAAAACTCCGAGGATATGCAGTTCTCGGCACTGATATACCGTCTCGAGGACGGCAGCGGCTTTCTGGCGTTCCGCGGTACCGACGGTACCGTGGTGGGCTGGAAGGAGGACTTCAACCTCAGCTATATGCAGCAGACCTCGGGCCAGCAGCGAGCTGTATCCTACCTGAATGACGCCTTCGGCGGCAGTGAATGTCCCATAAGGCTTGGCGGACACTCCAAGGGCGGAAACTTCGCTATATACGCGTCGCTCTTCTGTGATGAGAAGATACGGGAGCGCATAGTGGATATATACTCCTTTGACGGTCCCGGATTCAGGGACGAGGTACTTAGCTCGGAGATATACAAAGCCATGCTTCCGCGCGTACAGTGCTTCATACCCGAGGCCTCCATAGTCGGTATGCTTCTCGGCAGCGGCTCCGACCCGAAGATCGTAAAGACCTCTGTAAACGGCATAAAGCAGCATTACGCCTATTACTGGGAGCTGTCACGCAACCGCTTTCTTCTTGCGGATAAGCTTAAAAAGTCGGGAGAGGTCATAAACAAGGCCATATCGGGAATGCTTTCCGATTTCAGCGACGCCGAAAGGGAGATATTTACAGAGTCGCTGTTCGAGATACTGAAGGCGCCCGACAAGGAGACTCTGAAGGAGCTGAACAAGCTCAGGTCCTATCCCTCCATAATCAAGGCAATATCGAGGCTCCGTCCTGAGCAGCAGGCGGTCATGAAGGAGGCTTTCAAGAAGATCGCCCAGAACGGCAGGGGTGCGTTCTTCAAATGATCCCATTGACGTCCGGCAGTATTCAAACCGCCCCAAAAAGTGAAAAAAGGCTTCACGCATATGCGTGAAGCCTTTAACTTTTATATACCGTGATCAGACACCGTACTTAGCTGTAGCAACGGGAACTCCGGGGCCCATTGTTGAAGTAACTGTGCAGCTCTTGAGGTAAGTACCCTTGGCAGCAGCAGGCTTTGCCTTGACAACAGCCTCCATAAGTGTGTTGAAGTTCTCCTCCAGCTTTGCAGCACCAAAGGATGCCTTGCCGATAGGACAGTGAATGATGTTTGTCTTGTCGAGACGGTACTCGATCTTACCTGCCTTAGCCTCAGTAACAGCCTTTGCAACATCGGGTGTTACAGTACCTGCCTTCGGGTTGGGCATGAGACCGCGGGGACCGAGGACCTTACCGAGACGTCCTACCAGACCCATCATATCGGGTGAAGCGATAACAACGTCGAAGTCCATCCAGTTTTCCTTCATGATCTTGTCAACGAGATCCTGACCGCCTACAAACTCAGCGCCTGCGCCCTGAGCAGCCTCATACTTGTCTTCCTTGCAGAATACGCATACACGGACAGTCTTACCTGTACCGTTGGGAAGTACAACAGCGCCTCTTACCTGCTGGTCAGCGTGTCTTGAGTCAACGCCAAGACGGATATGTGCCTCAATAGTTTCATCGAACTTAGCCTTTGCGTTCTTGCATACTAAGTCAAGAGCCTCTGTGGACTCGTAAAGCTTTGCATAATCAACAGCCTTTGCGCTGTCAACATATTTTTTGCCGTGTTTCATTATATTTCCTCCTATTTAAGTGGTAATACCGGGAGCTTATAGCTTACCCGATTAGCGGAATTTTCCTCCCACCAATAGAACTCCGAAAACGGGGAATTATCCCCACTTCATCATTCAAAAAATCGATCAGTCAACAACTACAACGCCCATTGAGCGAGCTGTACCAGCGATCATGCTCATAGCTGCCTCGATTGAACCAGCATTGAGATCCTGCATCTTGGTCTCAGCGATCTTCTTTACCTGCTCCTTAGTGATGTTAGCGACCTTGGTCTTGTTGGGTACTCCCGAACCGCTTTCGATATTGCATGCCTTCTTGATAAGAACAGCTGCGGGGGGAGTCTTAGTGATGAACGAGAATGAACGGTCTGCGTAAACAGTGATAACAACAGGTATGATCATACCGATGTCGTTCTTTGTTCTCTCATTGAATTCCTTTGTGAATGCCATGATGTTAACGCCGTGCTGACCGAGTGCCGGACCAACAGGCGGTGCAGGAGTGGCCTTTCCTGCTGCGATCTGAAGCTTAATGTAGCCAACTACTTTCTGTGCCATGTATTCGCACCTCCATAAATGTGGTAAATGGCGAGGCAAGAATTATTTTACCTCTCCCACTGAATCCATACTGCGGATTCCTTTTGACCTGAATTAATCCTCCACCTTGACTACCTGGCTTATGGGCAGGGTAGTGGGGGTTTCACGACCGAACATAGAGACGAGAAGGTCTACTGTGCGGTCGTCGAGATTGATGTCCTGAACAACGCCGATAAATCCGTCCATAGCTGTACCCGAAATGCGTACATTGTCGCCCACCTTGAAGTTTACGGTGACCGAAGCGACCTCAACTCCGAAGAGCTTCTGTACCTCCTCCTCGGAAAGGGGAGTGGGTTCCGAAGCGGGTCCGACGAAGCCTGTACAGCCTCTGGTATTTCTTACAACGTACCATGAATCGTCGTTCATTATCATCTTGACGAGAACGTAGCCGGGATAGGTCTTGCGTTCTACTTCCTTGGTTTTGCCGTCTGTGATCTCAGTAGCTTTTTCGGTAGGTACTCTGACCTCTTGGATAAGATCATGAAGCTTGCGGTTTTCTACGACCTTTTCAATATTCTGAGCTACTTTGTTCTCATAGCCCGAATAAGTGTGGATAACATACCACTTTGCTGCTTCTGACATAATAATCCTCCTCAGATCCTACTTTATCAGCCTGCGTTATAGATGAGTCTCATAAGGGCAAGGAAGCCCTGATCGAGCAGTCCCACGAGAACAGCTGAAGCTGCAATAACGCCTAAAACAACGGAAGTGTTGTTTATAACTGTCTTTTTGGTAGGCCAAACCACTTTTTTGAATTCGATCCTTAAGTCCTTGAACCATTTAATGATCTTGTTTTCCTTTTTCTTCTCGGACTTTTTTTCTGAAGTTGTATTCTTAGCCATAAAAATACCCCTTCCGATTACTTTGTTTCCTTGTGAAGAGTATGCTTTCTGCAGAATTTGCAATGCTTCATCATTTCAATTCTGTCAGGGTCATTCTTCTTGTTTTTCTTGGAAACATAGTTGCGCTGCTTGCACTCGGTACAAGCTAAAGTAACCTTTACTCTCATATCGGCACCTCCTGAATTATTACTTCCTTCGTTACCGAAGGTAGGTTGTTTGCCTCCCTCGCACGGGGACAAAAAAATAAACCCCCAACGAGGTACTGAAATTATAACACATTCAAACGGAAAAGTCAAGCGTTTTTCGGAAAAAACTGAAATTTTCTTTATAAAAAAGCATAAAAGGGGCATATCTATTGACCGAGGGGCGCAAAAGTGCTATAATCTAAGGAGCACATACAGCGAAAATACGGCGACGGAGGGGATGTTATGAGTACCGCGGTCAAGGTATCGGTGATAGTGCCTGCCCATAATGAGGAGAAATACGTAGTGCGCTGCATAGAGTCCGTAAAGGCGGCGGCAGCCCGTGTGAGCTGCGGGGTTGAGACCATAGTGGTCTGCAACAGGTGTACCGACAGGACGGCGGAGCTTGCGGAAGCAAACGGAGCCCGCGTGGTGACTGACGGCAGCCGCTGTATCGCCACAGTCAGGAATACAGGCATAAAATCGGCGCAGGGAAAGGTAATTATTACCATAGACTGCGACAACCGCATGACAGAGGGTACCATACGCGAGGTGCTGGGTATGCTTAACAGCGGTAAATACATCGGCGGCGGAGCACCCATCAGATTTGAGAGATACTCCTTCCCGTTATGGCTCAACGACATTATGTGCCGTATAGGTTTCAGGCTCACGGGGCTTTACTGCGGCATATTCTGGGCGGAGAAGTCCACCTTTGACGCTGTGGGCGGCTTTGCCGACAGGAAGGCGGGTGAGGACATAGTGACCGCAAAGAATATGCGGGCTTACGGCAGAAAGCTGGGAAAGAAGTACGGCTGTCTCAGGAAAAATCACCTTATCAATTCCACAAGGAAGTTTGACGATATGGGAGACTGGCTGTATCTGAAGCTCATATTCAAAAACGCGGGAGCTATGATAAAGGCTGCCTGCGGCGACAGAACGGAATACGACAAGCTCATGGACGAGCTGTTTTACGATTACAACGACAGGAAATAGAACACACTATTTCACGGAGGTACTTATGAAACCGAGAACGCTTATCGGAGCGGCTTTTGCCGTTTTTCTCACAGCAGCGGCACTGCACTGCGTCTGTCCCCGACAGTATACCGGGCATAGCCTGCCGGTATCTGCCGAAGCAGCCACGGCGAAGACCACAACAGCCGTCGTGACGACGACTGCCAAGAAAGCTGCGACCACTACGACCTATAAGACTGCAACTCAGGGCAAGCCTGTTTTCAGGCTGAGCCATACCGAGGTAACGCTCAGCGAGGCGAGGAAGAATTGGCAGTACGTCACAGTGGGCGTTGAGGGCGCAGACGGACTTTACTGCAATACCGTGCTGTATGTTTACTATGACAAGAGAATGAAATCTGCGGACTATGCCATACGCGGCAAGGCAGTTGAGGCTCTTGCCGTGGGTCAGGCGCTGGGAGATACAGGCGACTTCATGGTGCTCACAACAAGCGGCGGAAGCAATGAAGGCAGGGACGGCGTTATGTGGGAGCTGAGAGTAAAGCTTCCCGAGGACTGCAAGGCGGGCGACGTCTATACCTTTGAGATAGGAAAGTCAAAATACGGCGATATACAGCCGCTTTTCACCAATTCCGACTATGACGAAAAGGGCAAAGCCATGCAGGAGTATATTTTCGGCAGCGGCCTTGACGTGGGTACTGTCACGGTAGTCGAGGATCCGCCGTACCCAAAGGGCGATGTTAACGACGACGGCTATATAGATTCCGTTGACGCTTCGGCAGTCCTTGCGGAATACGCAGCAATATCCTCGGGCAATAAGAGCTATTTCAACGCCCTTCAGAAAAAGTCGGCGGATGTGAACTCGGACGGCTATATCGACGCGGTGGACGCTTCCACCATACTTGCTTATTACGCCTATATCTCCTCCGAGGGAGCTTCGGGCAGTCTTGACGACTTCATGCAGAAAAACAGATAAAAAACCGCCCGTATTGCATTCATGCATTGCTGGCAGTTGTCTTGCAGCAGCAGGCGCAGCTTACGGAGGCTGCGCCGTTTTTCATTATCACTTCCGTCAGCTCGGAGAGGGTGCTGCCCGTGGTGCAAATATCGTCCACCAGCAGGACTCTTTTGTTTTTCAGCACGTCTGAGGTGCAGCTGAAAGCGCCTCTGAGGTTGAGCTGTCTTTCCTCCCGGGAGAGCTCCTTCTGGGCGGAGGTAGAACGTTCCTTTGTCAGCGCCTTCGTCTCAACGGGGATACCGAGCTCGCGGCCGATTTCACGGGCAATGAGCTCAGCCTGATTGAAGCCCCTGCGCAGAAGGTCCCTGCGCCGCATCGGCACGGGCACGATAACGTCGGCGGATATACCTTCATTCCTGAGCCTGTCCGCAAGCTCTGAGCCGAGAGCATAGGAGGCGTTGCCGTCCGTTCCGTTTTTGAGCAGATACACCGCGGGCTTTATATTTTCATCATAATCAAAGGCGGCGGTAAAGCTTTCGGCGCCCCTGACGGAGAAGCTGCCGCTGTAGCGGACGAGCCTGCCGCTGCAAGGGGAGCAGAAGCGCTCCTGAGCTCCTATGAGCTCTCCGCAGACAGGACAGCGCGTCGGAAAGAACAGGTGCAGCAGCCGTCTTTTCCATAAATAGTTCATATCATCACCTAAAGCTAAAGCTCCGCTGAAAACGGAGCTTTTGGTTTTATATTTTCAAGAGGGAACGCCCTCACTTGCAGGGCGACACTAATCGTGTCCGGCACCTTCTGTCAGCTTTGCTGACATCTCCTTGCACAGCAGGGAGTCACCCTCTTGAAAAACAGTCCACCGGACTGTTTTTCAATTCACCCTTTGCGGAGCGCTTTGTAACTGTGGGGCTTTGCCCCAGGCTAACCGCCCCAGCCCCCTCTGTCGCTTTGCGACATCTCCCTATTTTATGGGGAGTCACTCTGCCAAAGGAACACAGTCCCTTTGGAATCCCATTATTAATTACATGAAATTTGATTGTTTAAAAATACATATACAGCTGGCATTTTATCATGCCGTTGTAGAGCTTCCTGCGCTTCTGGGCGCCGGTGCCGAAGAACTTCTCGAACTCCTCGTGAGGGGAGATGATATAGCTCTGTCTGCTGCCGCCCTTGCCGAGGACTCTGCCCATTTTCCTGTATATGTCCTCTGCCTCTCTCAGCTCGAGGAGCCTTTCTCCGTAGGGCGGGTTGCATATTACTATGGAGTTTTCGGGCTGAACAAATTTTGTTATGTCTGCCTGTTCTATCCTGAGTCTTGATTTTATACCTGCCTTGTGGGCGTTATCGAGAGTGAGGGCGACTGCCGCGTCGTCAATGTCCGCGCCTATGCCATGGAATTCTGCTTCGCGGTCAACGCTGTCGATAGCTCTTTTGCGTTCCTCCTGCCATATCCCGGCATTGAAGCAGTTCCATTTCTCCGCAGCGAAGCGTCTGTTGATCCCCGGCGCTATTTTCAGCGCTTTAAGAGCAGCCTCGATAAGGAGGGTGCCGCTTCCGCAGAAGGGATCGCACACCACTGAATCGGGGCGGGCTCTTGCGAGATCGACGATGCCCGCCGCAAGGGTCTCCTTTATGGGAGCCGCATTTGAGTTGCGCCTGTACCCGCGCTTGTGGAGCCCTGTTCCGCTGGTATCGAGATAAAGAGCCACCACGTCCTTGAGGATACTGAACTTTATCTGCACCGTAGGACCTGTTTCCTCGAACCAGCTTATTCCGTACTTTGACTTCAGGCGCTCCACCGCAGCCTTTTTAACTATGGACTGACAGTCGGGAACGCTGTGCAGAGCGGAGTTAAGGGAATATCCCTTTACGGGGAAAGCGTCGTCGGGACCGATGTAGCGTTCGAGCTCAACGGCCTTTACGCCCTGGAAGAGCTCCTCGAAGGTAGTTGCCCTGAATTCGATGAGCTCAATGAGTACTCTTTCTGCCGTAGACAGGCATATATTGGCACGGGCGAGGATATTCTCATCGCCCGTGAAGCTTATTTTTCCGTCGCTGACCTTAAGGTCTGTGCCGCCGATCTTCTGTATCTCGTATTTAAGTACGCTTTCCAGTCCGAAATGGCATGGGCAGCATAATCTCATGGTATTATTCAAAATATCACCTGTTATCAGTATTAACCGACGCCGCCTGTGTCGCCGCCGCCGACATCACCGCCGCCGCCTGCTTCTCCGCCGCCGCCGACGTCACCGCCGCCGACGTCACCGCCGCCGCCTGTAAAGCCGCCTGCTTCTCCGCCGCCGCCTGCACCGGCACCGCCGCCGCTTACATCGCCGCCGCCTGTGTTTCCGTTTGCGGACGAGTCTGCATTGGTAGTGGTCTCTGTGCTTACATAAGCGTGAGCGCCGTTACAGTAGGGAGGTGAGTAGTTGTCCGTGGTCTGCGACTTCCAGTAGCCCGTCATGCCTCTTGGGCAGTTGGCTCCTGCGATGCAGCCTGTTGCCGTACACATGGAAGACTTGATGACTGTTGCCACCTCGTCGAAGTCGGCACCTGTCTCCGGGAACATGGTATTGGCGTAATCGCCGATAATATTCTTCCATACGTTGCCCGATATACCCGAGGGGAGCGAGAGTGAATCGCTGCTGTATTTATATCCCACGGTGATACCGCTTACGAAGTCGCGGGTAAGTCCCACGAAGCACTCGTCGTGCCAGTCCTGAGTGGTACCAGTCTTGCCGCATACGACCTTGTTGCTGAGTCTTGCGGCAGTACCCGTACCGTTTTCGACAACGTTCTTGAGGAGTCTGTTCATTACCCATGCCGTCTCGTCGGAAACTGCCTCTCTCGGGTTTCCGTCGTTCTGATAGATGATTTGCTGGTTGCTGTCCTCTATCCTTGTGATAACGTGGGCTTCTCTGTATATGCCCTGATTGCCGTAGGGGAGATAGCCGTTTACGAGGTTCTCGAGGGTGATACCGTATGTGAGAGCTCCCAGTGAAAGCGGAGATTCTGCCTTGTCACGGGGAACGAGCTTAATGCCGAGCTTTTCTGTGGTGAACTTGAATATCTCTTCAACGCCCAGCTTTTCGCAGAGCTGTGCGGGGATAGTATTGAAGGAGTTCTGGAGAGCTCTCCATACCGGGAGAGGCTCACCGCCGCCGACGGCTCCTCCGTAGTTCTTTGGCCATGGCTGTCCGTCGACAGTCTTTATAGCCGCATTGGGGAGAGTCGAGCCCCAGTGTATCTGACCTGTTTCCAGGCCGTAGCCGTAACCTGTGAGGGGCTTTACCGTCGAACCGATCTGTCTCGGCTCCTGAACGGCGAAGTTTGTAAGGAGCGAGCCCTTCTTCTCGCCGATATTTCCGACAGCACAGAGCACCTCTCCGTCGTAGTTGAGAGCGACGAAGGCGATATGGGGCAGGAATTCCTCTGCGGTGCCGTCGCCGTCGCTGTCGTACCAGCGCCTTACGCTTCCGTCGTAAATGATATTGTTGATGTCGAGGAACTTCTCCTCAACGTAATTCTGCATATGCTCGTCGTAGGCGGTATATATCTTGTATCCGCCCTTGTTGATCTTGTTGATAGCCTGCTGGTCGTCAACGAGGTTGTATTTTTCCTTGAAGAATTCGATAGCCTCGTAGTACATCGCGTCGACTATCCATGAGGTAGCCTTTTCCTTATCCTCAAGCTCCTGAGCCGTTGACTCTGGGTGAGCCTGCTTGTATTCTTCCGAGTCGGTATATACAAGGGGAGTTTTCAGGTATTCCTGATACTCGTCATAGGTTATGGCGCCGTTTTCGTAGAGCTTATAGAGAACGTATTCCTGACGGGGCTTGTTGTTTGCCTTACCGTCTATGACTACGGGCTCCTTGGGATTGTCGTCCCTGTGGTATACCGCAAAGGGGCCGTACTCCTCGGGGCTCTTTGGGATAGCTGCAAGGACGGCCGCCTCGGGAGTGGTAAGATCCTCGACGTTCTTTCCGAAGTAACGGATAGAAGCGAGCTGTATGCCGTTTATAGGGCCGCCGAAGCCGATATAGTTGAGGTACTCCTCCAGTATCTCGTCCTTTGAGTAGGTCTTTTCCAGCTGCATTGCCGCGAATATCTCACGGATCTTACGCTGGGGGGTATGATCCTTGTCGCCCGAAAGGTTCTTGATGAGCTGCTGGGTGATGGTTGAACCGCCCTGCTCTGTATCGTAGAAGTGCAGGAACATATTGAGGAACGCCGAGAAGGTACGCTTGTAGTCTACACCGTCGTGGAGGTAGAAACGCTCGTCCTCGGTGTAAACGAAGGCGTTGCGGACGTGCTGCGGTATCCTGTCAATGTCTACGGGGATACGCTGGAAGTCGTTCTTAACTCTGTGGAGAACAGCCAGCTCCTTTTCGCCGTTTTCGTTGACATGGTTACCGTAGAAGTAGGTGTCGCTTCCGGATTCAAGCTGCTGGAGAGTAACGCTGGTAGCGTCGTCCATGAAGTTGAGAACGTAAACGGTCAGCGCGGTGCTGACAATAGTTCCCGTGATGATGATTACAAGAAGCAGGGAGAGGAGGGTGGTAGCTATCACCGTCATCAGCTTTTTGAAAATCCTGAAGGCCTTGCTGCGCTTTTTCTTTTTGCGTGCGTTGGGCTTGCGTGCTCCGTTTTCGGCTCCGCTGAGCTGCTCGTGAGCGAGATCTTTTTTATTTTTCATTTTGTCAGAATGACCGCCACATAATGGCGGCAGCTCCTTTCAAAGATTTATATATGATAGTTTTTTATGTATAAATATACATCTTATATTATAACACGTTCCGTCTGAAATGTTAAGACCTTTCCGAAAAAATCGGCATTTTGTATAATATAGAAAAATCGGGCGATAATATTTAAGGATATTTCGGCAAAGGAGTGATAAAATGACGTACAGGAGCGCCAAAAGGATATATTTTATGATAATGGCGGCGGTGACCGTTTCAGGCTTTCTTATGGTATGCACCATGGGCCGGACGATCCTCAGGAAACGGCAGGAGACCCTTCTCACAGCTGCCATTGAGGAGAATGTTCCGGAATATACCGTCAGGGAGAGCGGAGGGCGCATAGCGGTGTTCCGCAGGGACGAGGAAAAGCCGTATCTGCTGGTGGACTGCGATCCCGCCCTGCTGTCGGATTACGACAGGGAGCAGCTGGCTGCGGGGCTTTACTTCTCTTCTGAGCAGCAGCTGAGGCAGTTCATCGAGGATATATCATCGTGACTGCTGCGGAGGTTTTCTGTGTTTTTTCTTTTTGCGCACCGAGAAGCCGAAGTCGCCAAGCTTCCTGCCTATGGCGAAGTACTCTCCGTGGGCGAAGGCCATGAGCCCGCACTGCTGGAGATTGAGCTTCCCCTTGCTGTCTATGAAGCGCTCGTCGGCGTCGATGCCGACTATTTCCGCCAGGAACATGGTGTGCGAGCCCAGGAGCTTCTGCTCGGTGACCCTGCATTCAAGGCTCAGGGGACACTCCTCGATGAGAGGAGCAGACACCTCGTGGGCGGGCAGGGTATGGAAGCCGCAGGCGGATAGCTTGTCGGTATCCTTTCCGCTTTTCACGCCGCAGAAATCGGTCTCTCGGCACATGGCGGAGGTGGTGAGGTTGATGACGAATTCCCCCGTGCTGCTGATAATACCGTGGGAATAGCGTTCGGGGCGCACCGATATATAGGTCATGGGCGGACGGGTGCATACTATGCCTGTCCAGCCAATGGTGAGAACGTTGGGAGCCTCAATTGTGCCGCAGGTGACAAGAGCGGCGGGTACGGGAGCAAGAAGGGTGCTGCCCTTCCAGAATTGTTTTGCCATTTTTTCTTCTTCCTCTGTTTTTTTGTGCGGGAGCCTCAGCTCCCGCGTTTCGATCTGCCCGGAAGTGCAGATCGGGTATACAATAAATTATAACATCATCGCGGAAAAGTTGCAACCTTTTCCGCGATTTTTATGCGTGGTGCGGGATTTCGACAATATCCCCGCAGAAAAGGTGGTATAATCGTGATCAGAAATACTGCGGAGAGCAGAAAAAGGAGGCAGAACAATGAAGCTCGACATAAAAAACGAGAACGGCTCGGCTGTGGCGAAGCTGAGCGGAGAGATCGATCATCACAATGCAAAGGAGCTGAGGGCGGAGCTGGACCGCTTTATAGTGACAGCTCAGCCGAAAGAGCTGACCATGGATCTCGGCGGCATAACATTTATGGACAGCTCGGGCATAGGACTTATAATGGGCAGGTGCAGGCTGATGAAGGAATGCGGCGGACGGCTGGAGGTACGCGATCCCCAGCCCTATATAAGGCGCGTGCTGAAGCTCTCGGGCATAGAGAGAATAGTGAAGATAAGGTAAAGGAGAATAAAAATGGAAGTAATCAACGAGATCAAATTCACGATGCCCTCCCTCTCGGTGAACGAGGGAGCAGCAAGGGCGGTGGTGTCGTCCTTTCTTGTACAGTGCGATCCCACCGTCGAGGAGCTTTCGGACATACGGACGGCTGTTTCCGAGGCTGTTACCAATGCCGTGGTACACGGGTACAGGAACGGCAGGGGCAATATAGGTCTGACGGTGCGGCTGCTGCCCGACAGGGTGATATACATAAGGGTAAAGGACAAGGGCTGCGGTATCCCCGACATTGAAAAGGCCATGGAGCCTCTTTTCACCACCGCTCCCGAGGAGGAGCGCTCGGGCCTGGGCTTTTCGGTGATGCAGTCCTTTATGGACAAAGTGACCGTGAGAAGCGCTCCGGACAAGGGGACTACCGTGACCATGAGAAAGAGGCTGTCCGCTCATGACTGAGGTAAAGAAGCCCCTGGCGGAGGAAAACCTGGGACTGGTGCATCTCTGCGCCAACCGTTTCCGCGGGCGGGGGATTGAGTATGACGATCTGTATTCCGCAGGCTGCATAGGACTTCTCAAAGCCGTCAGAGCCTTTGATCCCGGCAGGGGAGTGAAGTTCTCCACCTATGCCGTACCCGTTATACTCGGGGAGATCAAGCGGCTTTTCCGCGACGGCGGCGCAGTCCGCGTCAGCCGCAGTCTCAGGGAGCTCTCCATGCGCCTTGCACGGCTTAGCGAGGAGTTCAGACAGCGTGAGATGAGAGAGCCCACCATAGCGGAGCTGTCGGAGCTCTCGGGTGAGAGCGAGGCCGACGTATCAGAGGCTCTTTGCGTTAGTCAGCCTCTCGTATCCCTTACCTCCGGGGAGGACGGCGAGGGACAGACGGATATACCCACGGAGGCTCCCGACGAGAGCATAACGGACCTGCTGGCGCTAAGACAGATAATGGCGCAGCTGGAGCCGAATGACAGGGCACTGCTGGAGCTGAGATATTTCAGAGGCCTTACCCAGACAAAGACCGCAAGGGCGCTGGGAATGACTCAGGTCCAGGTGTCAAGGCGGGAAAAGAAGCTGCTGACCCGTATGCGGGAGGAGCTCCTCGGCTGAGGGAGCTCCCGTGTCTGTTTCGCACGGGAAACTGGTCTATTATTGCTGAAATGTGCAAATGTCGTTGACAATCCCGGGAAAATGCTGTATAATATGATTGTTGAAAACCCGCAAAAATGCTGCAATCAATAAAGAGAGGGGTCTTATATCATGAAAAAAGCATTTTTCAAAAGGCTGCTTGCGTGCATCGCGGCAGCGGCGGTAGTAATTGTTCCCGCATCGAACAAGCTCCCGCAGAAACAGGTCGCGGCAGCTCCCGACGAGTACCACGACGACTGGCTTCATGTAAATGACCAGGCACAGGTCGTTGATATGAACGGAAATCCCGTATGGATGACGGGTGTTAACTGGTTCGGCTATAACGCAGGACGTCAGGTATTTGACGGCGTATGGTCAAAGAATATGCACAGTATGCTCAATCAGATCGCAGATCACGGCTTTAATCTCCTTCGTGTGCCCATGTCCACACAGATACTTCTCCAGTGGAAGAAGCACGGTCCCGATACGGGCGGCGGCGTCGGAGAGGTCACCATGATGGTGAATCCTTATGAAAATCCCGAGCTGACAATCGGCGGCGGAGTTGACGGTCAGGGTCAGTATGAGCTCATGTACAGCTTCGATATATGGAATCTGGCTGTTCAGTGGTGCAGAGAGAACGGTATGAAGATAATGATCGACATACACAGCGCCACAACTGCCGCAATGGGTCATCAGAAGCCCCTGTGGTATGACAATAACTTCTCCGAGGCGGACTGGCTCGAGGCTCTCGAGTGGTTCACCGAGTACTACAAGGACGACGATACCATTATCGCTATCGACCTCAAGAACGAGCCCCACGGCAAGCCCGAGGAGGGAGAATTTGCAAAGTGGGACGGCTCCACCGACAAGAACAACTGGAAATATGCTGCCGAGAAGGGCGCAAAGGCCTGCCTCAAGCATAACCCGAACCTGCTCATAATGATCGAGGGTATTGAATGCTATCCCGATTTTGAAAAGGGCGCGGACTGGACCACACCCTGCGTTGACTACGCTCACTATGACGAGCCCTCAAAGGTATTCGGCGCATGGTGGGGCGGAAATCTCCGCGGCGTAAAGGACAATCCCGTGGATATAGGCGAATACAACAAGCAGATCGTTTACTCGCCCCACGATTACGGTCCGCTGGTATGGAGCCAGAAGTGGTTCTACATGGACGATCCTTCCAAGACCTTCAGCAGACAGTCGCTTCTCGATGATTACTGGTATGATACATGGGCTTACCTTGTTGAGGAAAAACAGTATCCGCTTCTCATGGGCGAGTGGGGAGGCTTCATAGACTCACAGCACGACCCGACAGGCGAGAACAAGCACTGGATGCAGGAGCTCCGCGACTACATGATAGACAAGCATATCCATCACACCTTCTGGTGCTTCAACGAGAATTCCGGCGATACAGGCGGACTTGTATGCGATGACTTCGGCAAGTGGGATGAGGAGAAGTATGAATTCGTAAAGCCCTCACTCTGGCAGACGGAGGGCGGCAAGTTCATAGGTCTCGATCATCAGATCCCGCTGGGACAGGCAGGAAACGGTATCTCACTTTCGGATTATGTGAGCGGAAACACCAATCCCACTCCGAAAACGACAACGACGACTACAACTACCGCTACCGCTCCCGTTACGACCACTACAACGACTATGACCACAACGGTCATGTCAGATCCGCCTACTACAACTTCGTCCACAACCACTACAGCTTCGTCCGAAACTACCACTATCTTTACTACAACTACTAATACCGGACAGACTGTATATTATTATGACAGCGTGGCCAGCTATCCTACCAAGACCACCTATGCGGTCGGCGAGAATCTCAATCTCACGGGATTTATGCTCAATGTATATGACCGCGACGGCAAGAAGCTTACCGTTGAACAGAAGAACACAGCAAATATCGTCATTGAAGACAAGGACGGCAATACCGTCAGGGCAGATAAGTTCAACACACTTCCCGCAGGCGAGTACACTGTAAGGATGCTCGAAAATCCCGATACCTACAATTACGATAAGTTCCTCGTAAGGGGCTCCACAGCTTCCTTCAAGGTGACGATCGGGGATTCCGTGTCTCAGCTGGCAGGTGACGCGAATATGGACGGTCAGGTGGACCTTTCCGACGCGGTGCTCATCATGCAGTACATCTCGAATCCCAACAAGTACGGACTTGAGGGTACGGCACCTTCTCATATAACATCGGCGGGTCTTTTGAATGCCGACTGCTCAAACAAGGGCGACGGCGTTACTGTTAAGGACGCGACAGCTATACAGAAGCTCCTTCTCGGAGTTCTCGACAAGCTTCCCGAGTGATAAAAACGAACAGCCATATATGCGCAGCAGCATATATGGCTGTTTTCATGTGCTGCGGCATACTGCAAAAAACACTTTACAAACAAGGCGTTTTCTGATATAATTATTATGTATACGATAACCGCCGTTCGGCGGTTATCGCCCTGAACTGCGTTCACATACTTCTTTATGTTGATCTGCCGTGCAGGCATTGATCATACTGAGCAAATATGTTTTGAAATGAGGTAAAGCTTTGGCTAACGACAAGATCAGAAATTTCTGTATTATAGCGCATATAGATCACGGCAAGTCCACACTTGCCGACCGCATACTCGAAAAGACCGAGACTGTCGCCATACGCGACATGGAGGATCAGCTCCTGGACAATATGGACATCGAGCGTGAGCGCGGCATCACAATAAAAGCCCGTGCGGTTCGTCTTAAATATACTGCAAAGGACGGGGAGGACTACATCTTCAACCTGATAGATACTCCCGGTCACGTTGACTTCAACTATGAGGTATCACGTTCCCTTGCAGCCTGTGAGGGAGCTATACTCGTTGTTGACGCTTCACAGGGCATAGAGGCTCAGACCCTTGCCAACACCTATCTTGCCATCGAGCATGACCTCGAGGTAGTACCTGTTGTAAACAAGATAGACCTTCCCTCGGCAGATCCCGAGAGAGTATGCAATGAGGTTGAGAACGTCATCGGCATACCCGCTATGGACGCTCCCCGTATCTCTGCGAAAATGGGAGTGAATATCGAGGAGGTGCTGGAAAAGATAGTATCCGATATACCCGCGCCTCAGGGCGACCCCGAAAAGCCGCTGAAGGCTCTTATCTTTGACAGCTATTACGACTCCTACAAGGGAGTTATTATCTATGTCCGTGTAAAGGAAGGCCGCGTGAAGGTGGGAGACAATATCCGCCTTATGGCTACGGGAGCCGTTTTCAACGTTGTTGAGGCAGGCTTCATGGACGCTACAAACCTTGTGAACAACGGCAGCCTTGAAGCGGGAGAGGTAGGCTATATAGCCGCTTCCATAAAGAGCATAGGCGATACTCAGGTGGGCGATACCGTTACCAATGACGACTTCCCCTGCGACGAGCCGTTGCCCGGCTACCGCAAGGTCAATCCCATGGTATTCTCGGGTATTTATCCCGCCGACGGCGCCAAGTACGGCGATCTCCGCGACGCTCTCGAAAAGCTCCAGCTCAACGACGCCTCACTGTCCTTCGAGCCCGAGACATCGATAGCTCTCGGCTTCGGATTCCGCTGTGGCTTCCTCGGACTTCTCCATATGGAGATAATACAGGAGCGCCTTGAACGAGAATATAATCTCGACCTCATTACCACCGCTCCCTCCGTTATATACAAGGTCACTCTTACCAGCGGAGAGGTGCAGTATATAGACAATCCCACAAACTATCCCGATCCCGCCCTTATACAGACCGCGGAGGAACCCATGGTAAAGGCGAGCATACTGTCGCCCTCCGATTACGTGGGCAATATCATGGAGCTCTGTCAGGACAGACGCGGTATATTCAAGGACATGAAATACCTTGACGATACCCGTGTGGAGCTTCACTACGAGCTTCCACTGAACGAGATAGTATACGATTTCTTTGACGTGCTGAAATCCCGTACAAAGGGTTATGCTTCCTTTGACTACGAGATGATGGGCTATGTTCCCAGCAAGCTTGTAAAGCTGGATATACTCCTCAACGGCGACATCGTTGACGCCCTGAGCTTTATAATCCATACGGACAAGGCCTATCCGAGAGCCCGCAAGATAGCCGAAAAGCTCAAGGAGAACATACCGCGTCAGCTCTTCGAGGTGCCTATACAGGCGGCTATCGGCGGTAAGATAATCGCCCGTGAGACCGTAAAGGCAATGCGCAAGGACGTGCTTGCAAAGTGTTACGGCGGCGATATAACAAGAAAGAAGAAGCTGCTGGAAAAGCAGAAGGAAGGTAAGAAGCGTATGCGCCAGCTGGGTACCGTAGAGGTTCCTCAGGAGGCGTTCATGAGCGTCCTGAAGCTGGACAGCTGATAAGACGGTTCCTGAGAACAGGAGGCTTTTATGATAAACTATATCATTCTCGGACTGCTTGCGGCGGTGTTCGCCGTCAGTCTGATAACCGTTGTTACAGAATACTTCGTTCCGAAGAATACGGGAGCGGGGAGGGCTCTCCGCGCCGTAAGGATAAGGCTGAGGGAGAAGTCCCGTACAAGCTTCTGCGTGACGGCCGCAGTCCTGCTTATCTTCGGACTTGTTGCCCATGATAATTTCAGGTGGCTTTTTGCAGCTCTGGGAGTTATGCTCCTGACCCTGATAGTTCTTCATCCCGGGGACTTTCTCAGTATCTTCAGACACCGCAGGAAGGCTTCAAGGAAAAAGCGCCTCGGACTTGCTCCCGCAGCTGCGGGAAAGGCAAAGAAGGCGGGACTTGCAAGGGTACTGGAGCCTGTTGAGATCGGGACCGGAGAAGGAAAGGAATAAATATGAGCAGTATATACAAATGTCCCTGCTGCGGCGAAAAAAGCTTCAACCCTCTGACCAAGGCCATGACGGGAACAATGAAATCCAAAGTAAAGTGCTGCCCTAAATGCGGGAAGCGCTGCGTGAACGGAAAGGGTGCCGCAGCCTTTGCTGCGCTGTACTATACCGTATCCTTCCTGTTCGTGATCTTTGTATTCTTTCACGGTCAGGACAACTACTGCTGGGACACCCATGAGGTGCCGCTGGTGCCGGCGCTGATGCTGAATATGTATCTCGTACCCAAAATAGTGAACGGCTTCTGCTTTGGGATGATGGAGACCGTCCGCACCGATGTATACAGATGACGGGGCTCGGTATATATATCCATGTGCCATTCTGCGGTAAAAAATGCGCATACTGCGATTTCTATTCGGTAAACTGGACAAAGGCTGCTGCGGAGGATTACACCGCGGCAGTTTTGCGTAATATACGGCATTACGGCGACAGGGAGCAGAACGTGGATACGGTATATTTCGGGGGAGGGACTCCCTCTCTCCTTACCTCTGCCCAGACCGGCAGTATCATCGACGGTATAAGGAGCTGTTTCAGCCTTGAAGACGGGGCGGAGATAACTCTTGAAGCCAATCCCTGTACCCTCGATCCGCAGAAACTGGCGGAGCTCCGCAGTATCGGCGTGAACAGGCTGTCAATAGGAGTTCAGTCCATGAAGGACAGCGAGCTGAAGACCTTAGGGCGTATCCATACGGCGGAAAGGGCGGAAAAGGCCGTGCTTGACGCGGCTGCCGCAGGCTTTGACAATATCTCCTGCGACCTTATGATAGCTCTGCCCGATCAGAAGACAGATGATATGAGGTATTCCATAGAGCGGCTCACCGCCCTGCCGGTACAGCATATCTCGGCTTATATACTGAAAACGGAAAAGGGTACTCCCTTTGACTGTGAGGATATAAGGAAAAGGCTTCCCGACGAGGACGGTGCGGCGGAGCTCTACCTTGAGATGGTGCGGCTCCTTGAAGAAAAAGGCTTTATGCAGTATGAGGTGTCGAATTTTGCAAAAAAAGGCTTTGAGAGCAGGCATAACTGCCGCTACTGGAAATGTGAGGACTACCTCGGCATAGGCCCTGCCGCCCATTCCTGTTATAAAGGCAGGCGCTTTGCCGCGGAGCGTGATCTGAGGGATTTCATTGACAGTCCCGTGCAGAATATTACGGTCACGGACGAAAGTCCCTGCGGCTTTGAGGAGTCCGCCATGCTCAGATTAAGACTCAGGGAGGGGCTTCGCCTGTGCGATGCGGGAGACCGCAGGGCTGAGCTTGAAAAAAAGCTGCCGCCTCTTATCCGTGACGGCTATGCGGAGTCCGACGGAGAGAGGGTATGGCTTACGCCCAAGGGCTTCCTGATGTCCAATTCGGTGATAGAGTATCTGGTATTCTGAAATGTCCTTCTGTAAAGGGACAGAAAATGGGCCTGAATCAACCTGAAACGGTTGTATATCGAAAAAGTTTTTCTGAACTTTGTATGAGTGCACAAATTAAACATCAGGAAACTATTGATCTGAAATAAAAAATTGCAGTAAAAAACCGCAGGCAGTTATATAACTGTCTGCGGATATTTTTTACTGTTTGGTTTTGCCGTATGAGAGCTTTCTGACTATCATGTCAAATACGGGGAAGTCCTTGTCATAGGTCTTCTGCATATCCTCCTTGCTGGCGTTTATTATATCCTGGGGCTTTCTCAGGGCAAAGAACATATCATCGGTCACCGCGCTTTCGGGTACCCCGATCTCCTTTGCAAAATCAGTTCCCTTCACGTAGAAGAAATATGTATCTACATGAGGATTGCCCGGATAGATCTTGCTGAGATCAACAAGCGTATCCTCGGGTACCAGCAGATCCGTCACGGTCTTTTTGTTGCCGATTATCATTACCGCCTCGTTGTTGTTGAGGTAGCTCGTGAGCTTGACCGTTACTCCGTTGGTATAGTTCTGATAATCGTCGTCGCTGTAGGGAATGTAGTTTACGGCGACCTTTATCTTGCCGTCTTTGTTGAGAAAATCACCCTGCTTTGAGAAGTATTTCTCAAGGGCCGGGGCTGTGCCTATCGTATCATTCTTACATAGCATGAGTACGGTCATGTCGGGACGGGGCTTGGTTATGAAGTCGTATGTGAGGAATATCGCCAGAACAGCCATGAAGGTGCCTAATCCCAACCACCATTTGTTATGGTAGAAGAAGTTTACAAGCTTCTGTTTGAAGGTGAGCTTTATCTCTTCTTCCTTTTCCGCGGGCTCCTCTGCGGTCTCTGCGGCTATGCCCTGCTTGAGGCGCATGAGCTCGATCTTTTCGTCGCGGAGCTTCTTTTCGTAGTCCTCCTGCTGCTGCTTTTCCTTTTCGGCGCGGCGGCGGGCTATCTCCTCTTCCTGACGGAGCTGCTCCTCCTCCCGCTGCTGCTTCAGTTCCTTATTGATCTGAAAAACGCTTTTGTTTATATTCAGCTTTTCATCGTTCCCGTCAGCCTGACCGGCTATCTTTTTATCCTTATCCTTCATAGTACCACCTTTTTATGATAATGGGCGGCATTCAGCCGCCCTGTTGTTCGTATTGTTAAAATTACTTTGAGATCTCAACTACTTCGAACCTGAGCTCGCCTGCGGGAGCTTCAACGATAAAAGTATCGCCTACTCTCTTCTTCATGGCAGCCTTGCCGATAGGAGATTCGTCAGAGATAAGTCCCTCTCTTACGTTTGCGTGGTTGGTGCCGACTATGGTGAAAGTCTCGATCTTGCCTGTATCAAGGCGCTTTATGGTGATCTTGGAGCTCATGCCTATCTCGTCAACTGAAATGCTTTCGTCGTCAACGATCTCGGCGTTGTCGATGGTGTACTGAAGCTCCTGGATATGAGCCTCGAGGATAGCCTGTTCGTTTTTAGCCTCATCGTACTCGGCGTTTTCGGAAAGGTCTCCGTAGGAACGTGCAACCTTGAGTCTTTCTGCAACTTCCTTACGCTTATTGATCTTGAGGTCGTCGAGTTCGGCAACGAGCTTGTCGTAGCTCTCTCTGGACATCTTCTTTGTAGCCATATATATACACTCCTTAATAATTGATAAATGATCGCATTACATAATATTATAATACATTCCGTGAGAAAAGTCAATAGCGGAAATACGGTAAAAACAGACGAAAATATCCCGCCCTTGCAGTCTGTTTCTCACGAAAAAGGGAGACAGCGGACTGTCTCCTCATATTCTTACTGCGCTGTCAGCATCTCTGCGACTTCCACTGCCTTTGCGTACTGGTCGTCGTATTCGGGAGAGGTATTCTCCACCGCATGGTCTGGGGTGAGTCCCACTCCGTCATAGCAGTCGGAAACGGCAGTCCTGTATTTTGCCACAGTGAGCACTACGGCTCCGTTCTTGTCGAATTCCGTAGTCTTCTGCATGACGCCCTTTCCGTTGGTCTTTTCACCTACAAGGAGGGCTCCTGCGAAATCTCTCAGGGAAGCTGCAAAGAGCTCTGCGGCGCTGGCTGTCCTGTTGTTGACCAGCACTACTATGGGCAGGTCAAGCTTGCTCTCGTCGGAATAAATCAGCGTTTCGCTGTGACCGTCCTTGTATTCCGCGGTAGCTATAACTCCCTCGGGAAGCAGCGGGTCGAGACAGTCAGAAAGGGACTCCACAATGCCGCCGCTGTTGCTGCGGACGTCGAATATGAGAGCCTTGGCGCCGTTGGAGGTCAGCCTTTCCAGCGCCTCCACGAACTGCTGGGGAGTATTCTTCTTGAAGTTGGTTATCTCCATATACCCGATATATCCAGGAAGCATCTTGCCGCTGACGGTTATCATCTCGATAGAACGGCGGGTGAAGGTATAATCCTTGTCGATACCGCCTCTGCGGATAGTGAGCCTAATCTCAGAGCCCTCCGTGCCGCGCATGGCATCAAGGGATTCGTCAAAGCCTGCCGTGCGTACGTCCATACCGTCTATGAGAGTTATAATATCGCCCTCTCTGAGCTCGGAATCCTCAACGGGAGAATCGGGCATTATATTTGCTATCCTGATATAGCCGCTGTCGTCCTTGTCAAGGGTAAGTCCGAGACCCACGAGCTGTCCCTCGTCCTCGCTCTTTTCCGCGAGATACTCATCCCGGGACAGGTAGCGGGAGTATTTGTCGTCGAGACCCTCCACATAGCCTTTAAGGATACCGTCGCTCAGCTTTCCCTCGTCAATGTCCCCGAGATAATTCTCGCGTACAAAGGAATCAAGGAGCTGGAGGGAATTGTACTTCTTAGCCTTCTCGTTTACATCGACCACCTTTTCGTTGAAGCTTTGCAGCGAGAAGAAGGAGGTGAGTATAAAGGTCACGGCAGAAGCGATAGCTATAAGGCTGACAGCAAGACCAAGACTGATCTTCTTATTCATATTATCATCGCTTTCCGGCAAAAATTCGGGCAGTTTGTAAGAACTGCCCTTGTTTGTGATATTTTATTCTTTACGGGCTGACATAGCCAAGGGGATCTACAGCCGATTGGTTTACACGGACCTCAAAGTGAAGGTGTGCGCCCGTGGACCAGCCGGTGGAGCCTATATAGCCGATGACATCTCCCTGATTTACGTACTGTCCCACGGAGACCGCTGCCGAAGCAAGGTGGCCGTATAGAGTGGAATATGTACCATCATGGGCGATCACAACATAGTTGCCGTAGCCTCCGCCGCAGCCGCAGCTGCTGTTCTTGGCATAATCGTGGGGGCATGAATTGTTTACGGAGATGACGGTGCCTGCCTTTGAAGCACAGGCTGCGCCGCCGTGTATACCTGCGTCGCCTATGTCGATACCTCTGTGGGTGGTTCCCCACCTGTATCCGTAGCCGCTGGATATGTAGCAGAAGCCCGGTGCCGGCCATGCAAAGCCGGAAGCGGAGGGTGCGGGTACATAAGGAGGCTCATAGTAGCCGTCCGAATAGCCGCTGTTCTGTGCCTGCTGCATAGCGAGCTGTCTCTGCTGCTCCTCGTATGCGGCCTGAGCCTCGGCAGCCGTGCGGGCTATCTCTGCCTGTATCTCGGCTTCCTCGGCATCAAGAGCGTTTATATACTGCTGTATATCGGCCTTGTCGCCCTCAAGCACCTGCTGTTCGCGGGTGATACGGTCGATCTCTGCCTGGGTCTCCCTTGTCTTTTCGTAGTAGACCTCCATTTCGGCAGCCTTTTCCTGCTTTCTCTTGTTCTGCTCTTCAAGCTTCATTTCAAGAGTGAGCCTTTCGGATTCGAGAGTTTTCTTTGACTGCTCCATTTCGTCTATATCGGCGAGGATACTGTTTATGAGCTCCTCGTCGTAGGCGGCGATACGGTTGACCATTTCGACTCTCGAGAGCATATCGTAGAAGCTTGAGGTGCCGACAACAACGGAAGCGAGGTTGTCGTTGCCTGCGATATACATGGCGCAGAGGCGCTGCTTGAAGAGCTCTACGTTTGCGTCGATCTCCTTCTGCTGATTTTCTATTGAAGCGTCAAGCTCGGCAATATTGGTCTGAGTTGCCTCGATGTCGGCGTTTATGCTGTCCAGTTCCTTATTGATAAGGTCGATATTGGACTGCATTATGCTTATCTGATCCTGAAGCACCGACTGGTACTGCTGTTCCTGGGACTTATCGCCCTCCAGCGAGTCTATCTGAGACTGTAATTCTTCGATCTTTGCACTGTTGGCTTTTCTTTCCTCCTGTATCTCTGCGATAGTTCTTGCAGAGGCATTCTTTGCCTTGTTGTCCGCGATTGAAGGATAAAATGCTATTGCGGCAAGGGATAATGCGGAACAGGTCACGAATGAAAGCACTTTTTTGAATATACTAAGCTTTTCCATAATCAAGCTGCGACCGGACGGGAAATCTGCTGCCCGGTGCACACTCCTTTCATAAAAAATCATATTATCGTTCGTGCATTACATATCAGACATCGATATGCTTTCTTGTGCTGACAACGCTGCCTAGCGCTCCTATGAGCGAGCCTGTAACGAGGTATGCCAGAGCGACGATGAGTCTGATCTTTGAGAAGGGGATCAGGCTTCCTACGCCGAAGGTATTCATGAGCATACCCTGATCTGTGAGCATTTTGTATGCAGAGTTGTATACCAGCCATGTTATGAAGAACGCTCCCGCGCCGGCAAAGAAGCCCGTTACCATACCCTCTACGAAGAAGGGAAGGCGGATAAAGGCATTTGTAGCGCCAACGTACTTCATTATCTGTATCTCCTCACGGCGGGCAAATACGCTTGCCTTGGTGGTGTTGGAGATTATTATCATTGAAACGACGGAAAGGGCGATTATTACAGCGCCTGCGATAAGAGATACAACCTTTCTGAGCTCGCGGAGAAACTCCGCTACCTGAGGTGAAGCGGAAGCGCTCTGCACATCTGCCACGGCGCTTATCTTCTCGGTAGTCTCTGAGATCTTGTCGGTATTCTTTACAGTGACGCTGAAGCCGTCAGGCATAAAGCTGGCGTCGTCGCCTATATACTCCTGAAATATCTTTTCGGCATTGGGGAGGCTTGCTCTCTGTCTTGCGGCAGCCTCTTCCTTGGAGATGAACTGAACCTTGTCAACGTTAGGTATCTCTTTTATAGCGGCTTCCGCAGCAGAATTCTGCTCATCGGTGGTGCCCTTGTTCATAATGACAACGACTTCGTTCTGACTTCCGAGTCCGCGTATCATTGAGTTGAGATTGACGTAGAACAGTCCCGCGATGCCCACAAGGAGCAGTGAGATAAGGAGAACGCAGAAGGTAGCGAACGCCATCATTTTGTTTTTCCATATATTTTCCACGCCCTGATCGGCGAGGTATTTGATACCGCTCAGCTTCATTCCGCACCTCCCTCAGTTTTTTCCGTTATTGCGGCGAGCAGCTCCTCGGGGGTAGCGGCTCCCGCAACGGGATTTTCCGCAGAGAGGTCGATGTCGATATTCTCGGCAAGAGGCTTCATAAGCTTGCCCTCGGGCTTTTCGGCCGGTTCGGGCGTGCCTCCGATGGCGGAGATTATATCATCGGCAGTCATATTCTCTATGGGGAGGTTTATGGCGTCCTCCGTATTGACATCCTCCGCGGCGTCGTTTATGTGCTCGGCCTCGCTGATAGCTGCGGCCATAGCCTCGGCGGGCATCTCGGTATCCATATCGGCGAGCATCTCGTCGCCTGTACCTGTGATAACCTCGTCAAAAACGATCTCACCCTCGGTAATGTTTATTATACGTCCGCCGAAGTGACGTACAAGGTCGTGCTCATGGGTTACCATGAGTATCGTGGTACCCTGATCGTTTATGCCCTTTAGGAGCTCAACGATCTCGTAGGAGAGCTCGGGGTCGATATTACCCGTGGGCTCGTCTGCGATTATGAGCTGGGGGTCGTTAACCAGCGCTCTTGCAATGGCGACACGCTGCTTTTCACCGCCCGAAAGCTCGTCGGGATAGGAATTTGTCTTTGCATGGAGCCCTACAAGGCTTATAACGTAGGGGACTCTCTTGCGGATATACTTGATCGGAGCGTCGATGACCCTGAGAACGAAAGCGATATTCTCATATACGGTCATTGAGGGGATCAGTCGGAAATCCTGAAATACGAAGCCGAGGGTACGGCGGAATTCAGGGATCTTTCTTCTTTTAAGCTTGTTCAGGTTATAGCCGTTGACAGTGACTACGCCGCTGGTCGCGTCTATTTCCTTGAGCAGAAGCTTTATCATAGTACTTTTGCCCGCACCTGATGAACCTACCACGAAGGCAAAGTCGCCGTCGTTTATCTTGAGGCTGACGTTATTAAGTGCGTCAACGCCGCTTGAGTAGGTCACGGATACGTTTTTAAGTTCTACCAATGGGTTACACCTACCTTAATCAGTAAAGGGCGGATCGCTCCGCCCGAAGTCCGTCAGAGCCGCGAGGGGCTATCAGAACTTGACAGGATTAGCAGACAGGTACTTCTTTACCATGAGGGCGATCTTGAATATGATAGCGTGATCGAACTCGCGGAGATCGAGACCTGTGAGCTTCTTGATCTTTTCGAGTCTGTAAACGAGAGTATTTCTGTGTACGAAGAGCTTTCTGGAAGTCTCTGAAACGTTCAGGTTATTCTCGAAGAACTTCTGGATTGTGAAGAGCGTTTCGTGGTCGAGCGACTCGATGCTGCCAACCTTGAATACCTCGTGGAGGAAGGTCTCGCAGAGGGTAGTGGGAAGGTGGTAGATAAGACGTGCGATACCCAGGTTATCGTAGCTTACGATTACCTTGTCCGTATCGAATACCTTGCCGACCTCGAGAGCCATCTGAGCCTCCTTGAATGAACGTGCAAGATCCTTTACGCCTACTACGGCAGTACCGATACCAACGTTTACTCTTGTATAGAACTCACTGCTGAGTGTGTCAGCGATAGAGCGTGCAAGCTTTTCGAGGTCCTTTGAGTCAACGGCGCTCTTGAGCTCCTTGACGAGGACTATATCTGTCTCTGTGATGTTGAAAACGAAGTCCTTGTTCTTATCGGGGAACAGGTTCTGGATAACGTCGTAGGCAGAGATGTCGTTGGCTGAGATTATCCTGATAAGGAATACCGCACGGCTGATCTCGGCGTTGAAGTGGAGCTCTCTTGCCTTGATAACAATGTCTCCGGGGAGCACATTGTCGAGAATGACGTTCTTTATAAAGTTATTTCTGTCGTACTTCTCATCATAGTACTGCTTGATGTTTGAAAGTGCAATAGCGAGTATGCTTGCATATTTTGCCGCAGCGTCGTCAACGCCCTCTACGAATACAGCGTAATCGGGCTTTACTCTTGAGCCGAAGGGCTTGTAGGTGAAGCCGTCGCGGATAAAAATATCATGTGAATCGCTGAGGTCGAGGGAAACGAACTCGTTGGTGGTGCCTACGCGTGTGAGGTCGCTGCAGGCGATGATAGTTGCGGTCTCATCCACAACACCGATGGTTGCGTCGATGGAATCACGCATCTGATGAACTAAACCCTGAAATAATCTGTTGGACATGATTTACATCCTTTCTCTTAATAAGATCTTATTTTGAGCGGACCTTCAAGGAGAGCCGGAGCGTTATGCCCCTCAACATATTACAAATTGTAACACATTTTCAGTTCCTATTTGTTAACAAACTGTTAATTCTCCTCTGAAAGCTCACAAACATGACATATGAATGATGTTGAATTTGGCGAAAATCACCAATGACAATGATTTTTTTGTAACCAAACCGTAATTTTCTGATCCCGCCGCGGTCACATTTTTTCCGGGCGGTCTATGTTGAGTATCTCCAGCGAGTTCCTGAGCACCTGACGTACTGCCACACAGAGAAGTATGCGTGCGTCCCTGAGCTGTTCGTTCTCGGCGTTCTTTACGCTGCAGGCGTCGTAGAAGCGGTGGAAGAGGGTGGCAAGCTCGACGGAGTACTTGGTGATCTTTGAGGGATCGTAGGTCTTTGCCGCCGCTTCTATCTCCTTCGGCAGGGAAGCAAGGTGGCGTATGAGCTCGATCTCGCGGGGATTATCAAGAACGTCAAGATCTGCGGACTTGGGTATTTCAAGTCTCTCCTCGCTGAGATTCCTCAGGAGGCTGCATATCCTTGCGTGGGCGTACTGGACATAGTAAACGGGGTTCTGGGAGGATTTCTCTATAGCGAGGTCGAGGTCGAACTCGAACTGGGAATTTGCCTCGCGGAGATTGAAGAAGAATCTCGCCGCGTCTATGGGTATTTCGTCAAGGAGAGTAACAAGGGTTATGGCCTTGCCGCTTCTCTTGGAGAGCTTTACCACTTCGCCGTTGCGGACCAGCATTACCATCTGCATGAGGACTACGTCCAGCTTTGTCTCGTCAACGCCGAGAGCGTTGAGTGCAGCTTTAAGACGTGGCACATAGCCGTGGTGGTCAGCGCCGAGAATGTTTATCGCCTTGTCGAAGTTCCTTGTTACCAGCTTGTCGTAGTGGTAGGCAATATCCGGAACGATATATGTGTAGAGTCCGTTGCTCCTCCTGAGAACGAAGTCCTTGTCCATGCCGTAGTCCGTAGCCCTGAACCATATTGCGCCGTCCTGCTCGTAGGCCTTTCCCGCCTCCATTAGCTTGTCTACCACCAGCTTTGTTTCGTTTCTGGCGTGTACCGTGCTCTCGCGGAACCAGTTGTCGTAAACGATGCGGTACTTTTTCAGGTCGCGTTCGAGGCCTGCTATATTTATGGGGAGGGCGTAGTCAACGAGAGCCTTGCGGCGTTCCTCGCCGGAGGTGTTCTCCTGAGTCTTTCCGTTTATGTCGTAGAAGTTCTTGGCGTGCTCGATGATGTCTGTTCCGAGATATACGTCCTCGGGCATCTCGAACTCTCCGCCTTCTCCGCTGCCCTCATAGATAACGGAGCAGAGCTTCTCGGCGTCATCCCTGTACTGTGCCATGAGCTCCTGTCCCTTTGGCGAGCAGAGCTGTAAGTATCTGAGTTCCAAGGACTTTCCGAACTTCTCTATCTGATTGCCTGCGTCGTTGACGTAAAACTCGCGTTCTGCGTGATAGCCTGCCCACTGGAGAACGCTGGCGAGGCAGTCTCCGATGGCGCCTCCTCTTGCGTTGCCTATGTGCATGGGTCCCGTGGGATTTGCGGAAACGAACTCAACGAGCACCCTTTTGCCCTTTCCCAGCTCGGTCTTTCCGTAGTCTCCGCCCTCCTCAAGGACGTTGTTCACCACGTCGGAGAACCACTTGCGTCCCAGGAAGAAGTTGAGAAATCCGGGGCCTGCCACCTCGGCTCTGTCGAAGATTGTTCCCTCGAGGCAGAGCTTTTCGCATATGAGCTCCGCGATCTTCCTCGGGGGCATCCTGAGAGCCTTTGCGCATACCATAGCGGTATTTGCTGCGAAATCTCCGTGGGACTTGTCCGCGGGGATCTCAATGTTGAAGGCGGGCAGCGGTACTGCGGGTATCGCTTCTTCGGCCACAAGCACTCCGAGGGCGTCCATGATGACTTCACGGAGACGGAGCGATGCGGAATTGATAAGGTCTGACATTTTATCTATCCTTTCCTTCAGGCTCAGTTGCGGGCCTGTACTGTCATGATTATCTCGTTATCCGAAAGATAAGAGGAATTTATATCGAGAGTATATTTCAGGTAAAGCTTGCCGTTCTCGGCGATAGTGTTCTCTATGGCGTGGGTATATACGCCGATCTGGAGGTTGCCGTAGGGAGTGCCGTACTGGCAGAAATGCTTGCGGCCTATCTCCAGTGAGAGCACTGAATTTGCAGTACCCTCGCGGGTTATGGAGGCGTTCCTGCCGTCGTCCACCTTTATGGTGGTGACCGAGCCCTCAAAGCCCGTGGCGGAGGTATCCTCGTAGGATATGACGTCCCAGCCGTTATGACGGACGTGTTTTGCCTTGGTCAGGAGCTCGGTCTCGTTCTTTTCGTCCTCCTGCCATTGTATACTCGTAAGTGAGATCAATACGTTGTTTTTCAAAGCGGTCTCCTTTTATTTTTCATCGGCTCAGTAGCTTCTGTCCGCGTTTTCTACGGCCTGCTCGAGAAGACTGTCTATGAGCTCCTCATGGGAGAAGCCGGCTGTCTCCATGAGCTTGCAGAAAACGCTGCCTTTTCTGAGTCCGGGCATGGTTCCGATCTTGTTGAGCAGCAGCTCGCCGTCCTCGGTCAGGAAGAGATCGACTCTGCCAAGACCCTTGCAGCCCAGCGCCTTGAAGGCCTTGACAGCTGTCTCGCGCACTTTTTTCTCAAGCTCTGCGGACAGCTCCGCGGGAACGGAAAGATCGTCGCCTGTGCTCACGTTGAAGTTGTTCGGATCGTAGGGCTTGCGGGAGGGCATTATCTCTCCTATCGCATAGCATACCGGCATATCGTAGCCTGTTACCGCCGCCTCCAGCTTTCTCACCTCTACGTACTTCTCAACGACCACCTTGTTGTCGTTGGAGAAGGCCAGCTTTACCGCTGAAAGGAGCTGTTCCTCGTTATCGACGAAGCTCACTCCCGAGTTGCTGCCGCTGTTGGCGGGCTTGACTACCAGCGGATAACCGAGTTTTTCTGCGATCTTAGCACAGCGGCTGTCCAGATCGTTTATCTCGCGCTGGGTGATGAGCTGCCATGCAGCCGTTTTTATATCGTAATCGTCCATTACCATGTGGGTGTGGGACTTGTCCATGCATGAAGCCGAGGCGAGGACTCCGCTGCCTACGTAGGGGATACCCGACATATCGAGCAGACCCTGTATGGTGCCGTCGCCGCCGCGTCTGCCCATGAGTATGGGAAGAACGACGTCTATCTTTCTGACGGTTACCTCTCCGTTCTCTATGGTGATTATGCCACGGTGGAGAGGATCGGGGGATATGAACGCGGAGGCGCAGTCGGGATCCTGATCCCATGTGCCCTCTGCAATATCAGCGGGATCTCCCGGAAAATACAGCCAGCGCCCCTTGCGGGTTATGCCGATGCATATAACTTCATATTTATCTCTTGGTATGCTTCTTATGACCTCTGCTGCGGAAGCCAGCGAAAGGTCGTGCTCGCGGGCAGTGCCGCCGAAAATAACGGCAGCTTTTATCTTTGCCATATGGTTCTCCTTTATAAATAGTACACTCTATTTTTTTATTGTCATTTTCCAGTATCACTCTATTTTATCACAATTCACAAAAAACTGCAAGTATTTTTTGCGAAAATGCAGAATAGGACAGCGAATTTCGCAAGTATAGTACATGACGGACAATTTTCAACTTTAACTTTTGTACATTTTGACAACGAAAAAATCCCGTTTTCATCAATATGACGGAATACCCCTTAGTAAAAATGACGAAGTAAAAAGGGAGCTTATGCCCCTTTACAGGAAAAAAATCTTTTCATCATACGGAATTTTATTGACATTTAAAGTGAAATGATATATAATTAATGTCTGCTCAACAGCTTAAAACCGTTAACGGATCATATACCGGTTTTAAGCCGGCAAAGTGCAGACGGAAAGAGCATGATATGAAATACGTTTATACGGGTAATTCAGGGTGAAAAAGGAGACATGACAATGAAAAAAGTAAAAAGAGCTGCGATCTGGCTCGTGCTGATGCTGGTGATATTCGCTGCCGCGGACGCTGCCGGAGCCGTTATTGTAAAAAAGAAGGCGGGCGATATGCTCACCCGCGCAACTTCGGGATATTCCAAAAAAGGGGAACTGATGATACATCCCGTTCCAAGGGAAAAGACCGAGGAATCAAGAGCCAACGGGCTTCAGGGACTTGTTATCCGTGCTCTTCTCAGCGACGACCGCCTCGATAATCAGAACAGCTTCTGGTATAATTTCCTGTTCCTGAATATGACTGTGGATCAGTCGGTGGTATTCCGGGACGAGGACGGCACCAATGAGCTTTCAGAGGGAGTATTCGCACTGGTTTATCAGAAGCTCGGTGAGAAACTGGATCATATGTACAATCCCGTGGGGGTAGTGGACGTGAGAGCGTTCATAAAGCAGGACTGCGCCCCCGAGGTCTTTAAGATACTTGACAGGGACGACCTGATGCAGATAAGGCTGGATTCCTTCTCCGTAAAAAACTATATCGTACAGCCTGCCGCCTTTACCATACTTGACGAAAGCGGAAACGAGATAAAAAGCTTTGAGTGTCCCTGCGACGGCGAGCTGTCGGAGCTGAAGGACTGCTATATCTACAATGACGCCGACAGGAAGTCCTCGGGCTTCAATATGTACAAGAAGATGAAGGTGGCCTATCTCGGCGAGCGCAGCACGGAAAGGGCGGTCAGAAAGCTCATGGATAAGGCGGATTTCGTCAATTCGCCCCAGCATGAGACAAAGTGGAGCTACGGTCCCGGCATGATAACCTCAAAGTCCGTGGAGACCAACGACGGATATGCGCAGGCAACAGTCCTGCGGTTCTGCTACTATAAGGGCGTTGTGCTTTATACCGTCATACTCGGAGCGGTGATGACTGTGGTATTCCTGCTGATATGCAGAAAAAGGGATAAGAGGCAGGACAGCTTCTATTAAAGATATGAGCCTTCGGACGGTCGCGTCGGAAGGCTCTTTTTCTTATCTTCTGCCAATATTGCCGTCGTCCGGCCGCAGCTTGTCATGGGCAAGGATATACCGGTAAAGCTCCCCGATTGTTGTGAAGGCAACTCCCACATAGCTGTCGGCACAGCCGTAGTATATGGCGATCCTGCCCGTTGCGGGATCGGTCAGAGCTGCGCAGGGGAAGCATACGTTTGGAACGAATCCCCGCTCCTCATACCACTCCTCGGGAGCAAGTATGTAATTCTCGCAGCGGTGTATCATCCTCGAGGGCTCGCCGAGGTCAAGAATGGCGGCGCCCATGCTGTAAACATAGCCGTTGCAGGTATTCACGACTCCGTGATAGAGCAGCAGCCAGCCCTTGTCGGTTTCAATGGGAGCGGCACCTGCGCCTACCTTGAGGCTTTCCCACCAGTTTTCCGAGCGCCCCATTACGTGGCGGTGACGTCCCCAGAACTCCATATCGGGGCTCTCGGAGAGGAAAATATCTCCGAAGGCGGTATGGCCGTTGTCGCTGGGACGGGAGAGCATGACGAAGTTGCCGTTTATTTTCCTCGGAAAGAGGACGGCATTGCGATTATAGGGAAGGAAGGGGTTCTCAAGACGGGTAAAGGTCCTGAAATCAGTGGTTTTCGCAATGCCGATGGTTGGACCGAAAGCGTCCTGGCACCACATTATGTAGTATGTATCATCGACTCTTACAAGCCGTGGATCGTATGCGTATGACGGCATGAAGGGCTCGCCCTTTCCGTCGGTGAACAGTATCCTTTCGGGCTCAAAGCTCCAGTTTATGCCGTCGGAGCTTCTGCCGAGATATATATTGGGTATGCCGTTGCGCTGCTCTCCGCGGAATACACCGATATAGCCGTCCTCAAAGGGCAGGACGGCGCTGTTGAATATCCTCGCCACCTCGGGAAGGGGAGCTCTTTTTATTATCGGGTTCTCCGTGAATCTCCATACGGGAGCCGTACAGCCTGCGGGCTTTTCCTGCCATGGTATGGAGGGAAGGGGATCTCCGATCATCTTTATATCTTCCATATTAAACTCCTTTAATTAACAAAGCTTAATCACCGCTTAAATTATACTATAATTTTATGCAGCAGTCAAGTGCTTTGCATCAATTTAAGTAAATTCGTGAAAATGCACTATATCCACAGTACAAATTCTACACGGCAAATTCACATTATGTTATAGAATGGAAGCGGGAATAAGAGTATAATAAAATAAAAACGGAGGTAAGCACATGAAAATACTAACGGATAAAACAATGAGCTTCGGTAATATACACTACTTCTGTGCCTATATAGGCTCGGAACCGCTTACCTGTTATGTCCTCAGGGGCAGTAACGGCGATATGCTCATAGATACGGGGCTGCCCTTTGTTTACAGGGAACTTCTCCGCTATCTCGGTGACTTCGATATACGCTATATCTTCCTCACCCATGCTCATACGGACCACGATTCCAATGCGGAAAGATTCAGGCGCGAGCTGGGGGCGGAGATACTTCTCGGCGAACGGGACAGGGAGCTTATCGGACACTTCCGCAGACAGCCCGTAAAGGTCACGGCTCAGAGGTACAGGCTGCGCAATATGGGGCAGAACCTTATGGGCGGCATGAAGCTCTTCAACACCCGTCCCTATTCTCCCGATATTCTTGTCAACAGCAGCAGTACGGGGCTCATGAAGGAGCTGGGCTTTGAGGGACGGACGGTGCTCCTTCCCGGGCATACTCTCGGTTCCGCGGGAATACTTTCGGAGGGCGTGCTCTACTGCGGCGACGCCTTCACGGCTATATGGGAAAAGCCCGATATAACGCCTCACGCCGCTTCTCCGAGAGCTATGGTGCTCTCTCTTGAGAAGATACTGGAGCTGTCGCCCGAGTGGCTCGCCACAGGTCACGGGCTCCCGGTGAGTATGCGGGACGCAAAGCCTGTGATACGAAGATATGTGTTCACCCACAGCCGACTTAAATGATAGCTTAAAGGAGCTTATGATATGAATATATCCGAATTTATAAACGGTATCTCCGGCGGAGCCTTCGACGAACAGCTCCGCAGACTCTACGGTCAGTCTGAAAGGGCCGTGCTCCGCGGAAGAGCGCGTTATCTCAGCGCTGCCGAAAATTTCTCGGCTCTCTATCCGGAGTCGGAGGAGATACATGTGTATTCCGCTCCCGGACGGACGGAGATAGGCGGCAACCATACCGATCACCAGCACGGCTGTGTACTGGCGGCAGCGGTGAGCCTCGATATGATAGCTGTCGCGGCCTTTCGCGACGACGGAGTTATCCGTATTAAGTCCGAGGGCTACATGGCAGACGAGATAGAGCTGTCATGCCCTGAGGTGAGCGAGAGCGAAAAGGGAACGTCTGCTGCTCTGATACGCGGTATAGCTGCGAAATTCGCAGAGCTGGGAGCGGAGACCTGCGGATTTGATATTTATGTGTCCTCTGAGATACCGGCAGGCAGCGGCCTGTCCTCATCGGCGGCATTCGAGGTGCTTATCGGGACGATAATAAACGAGCGCTGCAACGGCGGCAGGGCTTCCGCGGCGGAAATAGCTGCTATCGGCAATTTTGCGGAGAATGTTTATTTCGGCAAGGCAAGCGGTCTTATGGATCAGACGGTATGCGCGTCGGGCGGCTTCGTGTCGGTGGATCTTGAGGATCCGAAGCGTCCGAGGATCTCGGCGCTGGATTTTGATTTCGACAGAGCGGGCTTTTCAGTATGCATAACCGATACAAAGGGGAGCCATGCGGGACTTGCGGAGGAGTACGGCGCAGTCGCGGGAGAAATGAAGCACGCTGCCGAAGCTCTCGGCTGCGGGTTCCTCCGTGAAGCCGACGAGGAGGAGTTCTATAAAAGACTTCCTGAGCTCAGGAAGGAATGTACGGACAGGGAGCTGCTCCGTGCAGCCCATTTCTTTGCCGAGAACAGACGTGCAGCCGAAGAGGCGGAGGCGCTCTCAGCAGGCGATACAGAGCGGTTTTTCGCACTGGTGAACGAGTCGGGCACCTCCTCGGCGGAGCTGCTTCAGAATCTCTATTCCTGCGGCAGTCCCCAGGATCAGCAGATACCCCTTGCAATAATGCTCAGCAAGCGCTTTCTCGGCGGCAGCGGAGCGGTAAGGGTCCACGGGGGCGGCTTTGCCGGAACGATACAGGCCTTTGTGCCGAGCTATCTCACGGCGGATTACGCCGCGGAAATGGAGCGCGTTTTCGGTGCGGGCTGCTGTTATGTGCTGACTATACGACCGGTGGGAGGATACGAGCTGACGCTTTGAATAACAGATTAATATAAAAACGTCCTACGATGTATTTTCATCATAGGACGTTTTTTATAATTCGTCAATTTTATCTGCTATCGCACGAATGATAGTCAGAAAGGTCTTTATCTTGCGTTTGTCTTTGTTCTGAAGTATGGAGCTGAGCGAAGTGAACAGGTTTTCATCGGGGGCAATGGAATCAAATATCAGATTATCCATGCTTGTATTCAGGGCCTGCGATATTCTGAAAAGAGTATCGAGCGAGGGGATACGTGTTCCTCTTTCGATGTGGCCTATATGTGCAGTGGAAAGCTCGCATACTTCTCCGAGCTGCTCCTGCGTAACGTGACGTTCTTTTCTTGCCTTGCGTATTCTCATTCCGAGTGCAACGTAGTCGATTTCTTTTTCCATAGCTTCACTCCCTTACCCTTTTATTATACATTATTTACAAAACCGAATAAATTAATTTGTAGCATTAAATATTGACTATAAGTATCAAAAATGTTATAATGAAAAAAATAAAATTAGGGGGTATGAACAATGAAGCTGTATACTTATGACACTGAAGCAATCAAAATAATAAAAATGGGGGTATAAGTATGATCTGTAAAAACTGCGGTAAAGAAATCCAAGACGGTGTGGCATTCTGTTCATCGTGTGGCGCAAAAGCCGATGTAGTTCCTGCGCCTGAACAGCATAAGAAAAAACATAAAGGATTAATCATTTTCTGTTCTATTGTAGGTGTTTTATTGCTTTCAATAGTTATTTTTTCTATTTTTGATGAAGAAAGGGAGAGCATTGCAAACAATTCTTCAAGCAGTGATGAAGCAGAAAGTGAATCAAAGGAAAATGCTGACATTTCAGATGATGAAGTCGAACAAAAAATATATAGTGTTTTGAATAATACCCCAGCAGTTGAGGGGTATAACACATCGGTTGGTAATGCTTTAGGTACGATTTTTAAAGACTATACTGTTAGTTTTAAAAAATGGGGCGGAAAGACATCATATAATGTTACTGTATCAGGAAAGTATTTACCAAATCCAGAAGTACCTCAGGCTGTTGAAGAAGGTGAGGTCACATATGTAGTTGATATTGAAAGTGGTTATTGTAAGATTAAAAATGATATATACGGAATTGAAAATGTAATCAAGGTTTATGTTGTAAATTATTTAAGATAATAAGTTTTTATAAAAGCACTTCACAAAATGTGAAGTGCTTTTGTTGACTTTCTGCCTGTGTGTGGTATAATTGTAAAAAAGGGAGGCAGTTACTGTGATAAGAGAAATTACAAATAACGATTTTGACGGGCTTTTGAAGCTTTATATGGAGCTTCACGACAATCCTTTCCCCGAAAAAGACGAGCACGTTATGTCTGTCTGGGAGCGGATAATCTCCGACAACGACCACCATATAATCGTCGCCGAAGAGGACGGTGTTATCGCGGCTTCCTGCGTATGCGTCATTATTCCAAATCTTACACATGGTCAGCGTCCTTATGCGTTCATCGAGAATGTGGTGACCTCCGCAAAATTCCGCAAAAAGGGACTTGCTACGGCTTGTCTGGACTATGCCCGCGAGATCGCCAAAAAGGAAAATTGCTACAAAATGATGCTGCTTACAGGCTCGAAAGAACGTGGTACTCTCGATTTTTATGAGAAAGCCGGATATAACAGCAACGACAAGACTGCTTTTATCCAGTGGCTGTGAGGCTTTACCATGATTTTGAGACGATTTGAAGCCGCTGACGGCGCGGCTATTCTAAGCTGGATAAAAAACGAGAGGGAGTTCAGACTGTGGAGCGCTGACCGCTTCGGCAACTATCCGTCGGCTCCCGAGATAATAGCTGCTCATTACGAGATGTGCTCGCGATCGGGAGGATTCTTCCCACTGACGGCTGTCAATGAGGGCGGGAGTGTTGTTGGACATCTGATACTTCGCTATACCGATGATAATACGAAAGATGAAGTTCGGTTCGGCTTTGTTATTGTTGACAGCTCCCGCAGAGGCACAGGTCTGGGCAGGGAAATGCTGGAGCTTGCAAAGAAATATGCTGTAAATGTGCTCCATGCAAAGAGAATATCGCTCGAAGTTTTTGAGGATAATCCTGCGGCTTTGAAGTGCTATAGATCGGTCGGTTTTTTAGAGATCAACAGAGGCGAGGAGCTTTATCATGTGCTTGGAGAGACATGGAAGTGCATTGAAATGGAGTTGATATTGCCGTGAAATCAGAATTAATTTCATGGCGAATAGATTTCTCTGAAAAGCATATTAGTTAAAACAAAAAAATATATCATCTGCGGTTGACTTTGTGCTCTTGCTGTGGTATAATAATATAGCCGTAGATGTTACGGCATTATATATCGCGGTGTGGAGCAGCTAGGTAGCTCGTCGGGCTCATAACCCGAAGGTCGTTGGTTCAAATCCAGCCGCCGCAACCAAACTTTTATGAGAACCTGTCAGAGGACACTGTATGTGCTCTGACAGATTTTCATATACATTAAAAAAATGTGATTTGAAAGCTATGCTTGTTTGTTAGCTGTCGAATGTCGTTTACGCTATCTCTGCATAAATCGGAGTAATTTTGCGCTCCCTTGCTTATTTCACATCACGCATTCGCTTTTACTCAAACCTCATGGCTCATGATACCTTAATAGTTGATATTTGTATCAACGTAAAGGGATACTGCCTTGTCTTTTTTTCAGATTGGTCAGACTTTCTGACCAAAATACAAACAACGATTTCTGAGAGTTATTTTAGCACAGCTAAACAGGCTCATGTCTTGGCTCATTCTCCCGATTGCACTCATTCGACTAATCTCGCAATAGATCTCGGTAATGCATAGCAATAAAGATAAGGTCTTAGTAAACTCGCTTCAAATCTTGATATGATCTTACAATGGTTTAGTTGGACGCTTCGCATTGTAATCTTGTCAAGTTTCTTGCGTAAATTCATTACGTGAGTTTTAGAAAAAATGTACAAAAACAAAACAAACCTTTCAGCAGATGCGGCTAAACATACACTGAAAGGCTTGACAATACTATATTAAACGTGTTATAATATACACGCAAATAGCCACTTTGCTAAGTCAATCAGATGTTCCACCATCTGCTTGGCGACGGGGAGTGTCGGAGTTGGTAGCTCTGATGCTCCCTGCGGAGTGCTTATTTTTTGTAAGTACATTAGCATTATATCACAAATTTTTGTGATTGTCAAGAGGTTTATATGCATTTATATAAAAAAATAATACACCGATTTATAGCCTATAATCGGTGTATTTTTTATTGCCATATTACAAAAATTGATATTTTATCAAAAATTGCGAACTTTTTTGAAAAAGAAACATCAAAGTCTTGTTTGCTCATGAGTATTTCTTACGTGAATTCCATTTATTGAACCGATATGCTTCATATTCTTGTTCGTCAACGACCTCAACTTCAACAGGTTCATCGGTATCGGTTCTGCCAATGATTACAGCATTTTCAAGCTCGTCTGCTTTAGAGTGTACCTTTGGTGACTTGATCTTTGATGACTTAGGCTTTTTTATATGTTCTTTTTTCAATTTAGGCTTTTTGTTCCTTTCGGGCAAATGGAAGTCCAAATAAAACAGATCATCTTTTTGGCTGTAATGTGCATACGCAGCTATTATAAGTAGCGCAGCAAATATTATTCCCGATTTCAACTTGTTTCGATTGAATAAGTAGATTATGAATGAAAACGTAAACGCCCATGCCGGTGAGAACAATATTGAAAAAATAAGGTATCCTAAGTTCGTATCCATTACCTTATATACCGCAAATGCTACTACAAGAGCTGCTATACCTGATATTACTATATGTATGTTCATGATAAAGGCTAATGATAGGAACAACACGAAGAATAGAAAAACACTATCACAAATGCGTATATTCTTAAAAAAGTTCTTTACAAACGTTGCAAAGCATGATATTGAAAATATAGCTCCGAGAATTACAAGCATTAGTCCTATTATAAGTACAGTAATACATAAATCAATTATTGCGTATATCATTTTATATTCCTTTCTAAGCGTTGATATTTGTATCAACGTGTTTTTTGTCTATTTATCGTGATTTGTTTTGCTGATACTTGTATCAATGCCATTTTGAAAAAGAAAATCTTTTGTTTATCATATCACAAAAATTTGTGAATGTCAATGAAATATTGTTGTTAGCATTTAAAAAAGCAATAACACAGTAAAAGAGCGCATACAAACGTATACGCTCCATTTAATATTATCTATTATTATTTATGCGAGACTCAATACTTAATCTAATCCAGTTAATTGCTAATGCATTTATGGCGATAAGAAACGAAACTAAAAATACATTTATTGTTGTCATAAAAATCTCTCCTTTCATAAGATTTATTAATACAAGATTTTTACTCTTGTTCCCATTCGTTTGAGATACATTTTATAATTTGTAGAAGCTCGACTCTAACTTCTGCTTCATCTCTCCATCCTTTTTCGAGTATAGCTAAATCCATAAGTAATCTATAAGTAATTGTTGAACTTTTAAAATAATCCCAATTATTAAGAAGAACTCGATAAAAATTGAAAAGCTTTATATGTTTTGGATCATCTCGTAAAATTTTCAAAAGCGAACTTGTATAATCAACTTCATATTGAACAGCATTCTTCAATTCGGGCTTTTCTTCTGCTAAGTTCTTTAACATATCTATAACAGTTTCAACTTGTGAAATACAATGATGTAACTCAGGTTCATCTCCACTTAATGGCTTTGAACTATAAATTAGTTGATTTTTAGCAAATTGAACCAATGGCAATAAATTATCATTTACAGATTTCCAATCAACACCAGCAGCATTGTAACTAAAAATTGCAGATAAGGTATTTCCAATAGGATTATCATCATCATATAAATAAGTAGAAACAATAAATCTTGCTGTTTTATTTGCCGGTAAGAAACTATCAAGTATTACTTGTTCTATAATTGCTGACTCACTTCTATTTTCAATAATTGCTCGATCTTTTACAAGATTATTTATGAGAGCTGCTTTTACGAAGCTAATATGTTTCTTTTCTGTTTTTGCTCTTGCCATGAATATTCCTCCAAAATTAATAGTCATAGTTGTGCATTTGGAGCGCCCTCCGAGTGCCCTCCGAAGTTCTGAATACATTTTAACACATTTCATTTTTATTGTCAAGCAAATTACTTCATAAAACTAAAAATGAACTTGTAGAAAATTACAAGCTCATTTTGTGTATATTGATTATCGGTCAAGATTATCCCCTCCAGTGCAAATAACTTTATTGAAAAGAAAAACTTTTTTATATCATATCACAAAATATTGTGAAAGTCAATGTAGATGGGATCGTTGATATTTGTATCAATGCAGAAAGAAGAAAGCTCCCTTTCGGGAGCCTTCTTTAATTATTAGCGAGATATTCATCAAATGTCATTTTTTCAGATCCATCCAAAACAGCAAGGTATGTATAATAGCTCAAAGCAAGACGTGAGTCATTACTGCTGATACGTCCGTCTCGGTCAATATCAGCCCTCAATAACTCCTCCGGTGACAGTGATATTCCTGAAGTTGCAATTTGTGCCGTATACTGCAAAATTATCGAACTGTCTACTGCATTTATGTATCCGTCATTGTTAACGTCGCCGAGGAATATGTCCGACTGAGTTGTAACACTTTCAGAAATGTTTTCCGTCGTATCGTCCTCAATCACACGCTTTTTATTATATATAGGAGCTGTGAAGTCCTTTTCCCATGTGATAGTGCCAATTTGCTTAATTGGTGTATTCAAGATGATATTTCCGTTTGAGTCTATGTACTGTGCATACAATGTAGTATCATTATCATATATACTGTTGTTATCTTTGGGTACTCCATTCTCATCTACCCACGAAACAAATGTATAGCCTTCTTTTGCTATTGCAGCGGGGAATGAATATATCGAACACGCATTTCTATATACAGTTGCCGTCGGTTGCTCTACACTGCCTTCGTCACCGGGATCAAACGTGACAGTGAGCTTGTTGTCGTCCAATATATCATACATTGCTTCAAATGTATTCCCAGTCATATTTGCTGTAAAGTCAGCTATACTCTGTATATCTGCTTCTTCTCTTTCTTTTGCCTCTCGAGCTTCTCTCTCGATACGTTCTTCAGTAGTTTCTTCTGAATAATGAGGAGTAATATAGCCGAAAATATAATTCTCATTATAGTAACCGTAATCATTATCTAATTCAGATACTCTTGTTTCATACCATTCAGCCGCCCCGGGATTGCCTTCCAAAGTTATGAGCCGATTATTATCACATGAGATAAAGAAGCCAATGTGGTCTGGGTTTCCATCCTTACCTTCAGAGTTTCCCCACTCGAATATTATAAGATCTCCGTACTTTGGAATATAGCCGTCTCTACACCGTTCAAGTTCCTCACTTGATATATATTCATTATTTGCTGTAGTAAAGCCAACACTACTTGCATTTTGACTGAGATGAAAACGCCCCTCATCCATATAATATTTAACATATTCGTCAACACGAATGTCTGGTCTTATACTCCCAAACGGACTCGAATCAGGAACACTATTAGGAACTCTTGTTTCACCTAAAGTTAAGGTTACGAAGCTTGCACACCATGCTGAGTCGCAAAGATACTTGTCGCCCATTGAAGTTATATCATAATTAGTATAGCCGATGTACTCCCTTGCGTGATTAATAACCGTATCTGCATCTGCTGTCATGGCATATGCTGTCTTAGGTTTAGTAAGCTCGATGTTTTTCGCTTTCAAATAAGCATGAGTTGCATAACCCAATGTAAACATAAATACGCTTACTCCACTGATCACCTTTAAAAATACCTTTTTCATCTCTCAACCGACCTTTCTTATAGATTTTTCAAGACAACTTTTTATTTCGTTATCTTGTCTCAATTATAAGTCATATATATATTGAAGTCTATAAAAAGCGAAGAAATAAAACATTTTGTTTGCGTTTTCAAACCGTAATAATACTATTTGCAAATTTCAACTATGCATAGCTCAGAATATTCCTGTATGTATACTTTTTTCAAACATTTTGTTTTTGCATTTTTTGTTGCAATACACCAAAAAATGTGTTATAATTATAAAAAAATAAGGAGGTTTTACTTATGATCCCTTTAATACTTAATGGTTATGAAACTTTTTCTTTTGTAGAGTTGTTAAGAAAAATCAAAGATACCGATACTGTCAAAGATGAAGAAGTACACGCAGCTTTCAAAGAATTATTTTTTGATCCTTCTTCAGACTATTATCGCAAGTTGAGCTTTATAGAAAACAAATATTCATTTTTGACAACTCCTTTACGCAAATCATCAAATAAAGGAGAAGATGACTACGAAAAGGAAACATATTATTTTAAACAACCATCAGCCCAAAACTATATTCTTGCATATTTCTCAATTACACCTTCCAATATTCATGCTTTTTTTAAAAATGTAGAAAACTTTTGTAAAGCCAACTACAAATCAGGAACAAAGAAAATATTATCATATTATTCTTCTGAAAGAATAGAGAAAATCAAATCGTATAACGATAAACTCTCTGAACTATACCGAGTAAAGCTGAATGATTATTGGAACGTGTATCTTCGATATAGAGAAGCTGGGCATACTTATATTGCATTAGGAATGCTTCTATTAGTTTCTGTTTTGAATACAACAGTAATTAGTTTTTTACCTTCAATAAAGAAAACTATTATATTTAAATCTGAACCTATAGCGAGTTTAAAAGGAATTACAGGTAAAAAAATTGTAATTCGTTCTTCAATGGCAGAAGATCTATTCTTATGTCATCGGATAACTAAAGAGCCTATGAACGGTGAAGATACCATAATTATATCAAAACGTATTCTTTATACAGCTAACGCTACTGAAATCGACTTAACCAATGCAGTTTTTGAGCTCGAACAAGTCGATAAAAAAACATTAAAAAAAGCTCCTGATGATCCTAATTATGGCGGAAGAATGATAGGATTTTTGAATAAGCCTCTATCATGGGCGTTTGGTTTTGTACTTCCATTTGAACGAATAGCTCAGACAATTAATTACTTAAAAAATCTGGATACATATTATATCAAGGCAACTTTTAATAGAGACGGACAAAGAGTAACAAGGTATCTTTCATACATTAATTGGTATAAAGAGTCGAGACTATTATTATATGAAGAACCAACAAAATGTTCAGCGTGGTATATAGATATGAAGAAAGGTGGAAAAAACACTATAATACCTTATGGTACAATTCAGTATAATATTATGGCGTTAGATGTTCCAAATGCAACACAAACCACATACGGAATTCCAATGTGGCTATTCCCTCAAAACTTTACTGAAGCTCAAAAGTTTTATTTTCATGAGGTTATACGTTAAACTAAAAGAGCGTAGCCAGTATGGTTATGCTCTTTTACATTTTATTGTTACTTGTAACAACGCTTTATTGAAAAAAGAAAAAGCTCCTCATGAAAGAGGAGCTATAAGTCAGTGAAGTTGCAGCTTGTTAATCAGAGCTTCTTGTAAAGTGACCGAGAAATTAATGTCAGCTCTCTCAGCCATTGTATTCAGCCAATTAGGAATAGTCAAAGTTTTCTTTACTGCTTTTTTATCGAAGAACTTGCGGTATTCCAATGTATCACAGGCTACAAGCGATACTATATCATTATTTTCTGAGTGAATATCTTTTGTAGCTGTTGGAACTGGAAGTGCATCTCCACGTTCTTCAATATCATAGAGCATAAGACATAATGCGTCCTTTGCATTCTCTATTGCTTCAGCAAGTGTATCTCCGTCAGTATAGCAACCTGATACATCTGGAAAGCTTACAGTAAAGCCGCCGTCCTCAGACGGAGATAATATAGCCGGATAAACATATTTTGCCATAGTAAGAACCTCCTTATAAATTTATATATGCGGATTTGCGAGGGTTCATTGCTGAACCCCTGCGTCCTTTAAGATACTTTTTAGCGTTCCTGTTTTTACTTCTTCGGTGTTGTGCCTGCCAACCGTGAAGCGTTTGCCTGTTTTGGGACTGTACCATATTTCATGACCTGCGCCCTCACGTTCGAGCTGACAACCGTTTTTGCGAAGGAGTTTTTTTAGTTCGCTATACTTCAAGCTCCCTCACCTCCTGTATATATTATAGCACGTATTGACACGTATGTCAATAGAAATTGAAAATATATACGTACAAATACGTATAACAAAAACAAGCATTATTGTATATTATGACATCTTTACTATTATATACTCAAATCCGTAACTACTTTAGTTTTATTATATCGTTCGGTAAATGTATCACTACAAAACAAGTGTTATTAGGATAATACCAACTATTTTCAGGTTCATAAACTTCAAATGCTAAGCCGTTTTTTCCTGCCCACTCTGTAAGCGCAGCTCTGACTTTTTCTATATTCTCATAAGTATTATAGGTAAGGCAACAAACACCTGTATCTACGTTTTTAAAGTATTGACTATGATCTAAAAAAGGCGGCATATCTCCCCACTTTTGATAAATCCCAATATGACCTCCTTCAGAAAGAACCTTTTTTATACTCCAACCTGTTTCATAGTTTGTCATTTTTGTAAAACCATTTGCTTTTATAAAATTTGAAAGCATATCCTTGTCAGAGTATTCACATGGCTTAATATGGCTCATAAAATTCCTATTAATCGTTGTCCAAGACATAACATTTTCTCCTTATAATCCTAATTTATTTACTATCTGATAGAACCGGTTGCGTTTTATATCCAGTTTCTTCATAGTCGCAACCGCGGTCTGATCTCCATTGCGCCACTTCTTACACTCAGCTCTGAATTTTTCTTCATTGAAAGGAATAGGCTTCCGTCCTTTGTACTTGCCTTGCTGCTTCGCTATTGCAATTCCCTCACGCTGCCTTTGCAGGATCGTCTCACGTTCAAGCTCTGCCAGAGCAGCGAACACAGTGAGCATGAACCGTCCCTGCGGAGTATCGGTGTCCACTTTCTCTTTCAGGCTGATAAGTCCAACACCCTTTTCGGTAAGCTCCTGAACGATCTGCAACATATCTCTTGTGCTTCTTGCAAGCCGGGAAAATTCTGAAACAACAACGACATCACCTTCGCGTACATATTCAAGCATTGCTTGCAGCTGCGGACGGTAGGTGTCCTTACCACTTATTTTGTCGATGAATGTTTTTGTTATTTTTTCAGTAAAGCCCTCAAATGCTACAAGTTGCCGGGCTTCATTCTGTTCTATTGTAGAAACACGGGCATATCCTATATATGTTTTTGTCATTAGTTTACTCCTTTACGTTGATATTTGTATCAACGACATTTTTAATATTGACAACTCCCTTATTCTGTGATATTATAAAAAGGTTTGAAGGTATCAAACGGGTGGCTTGGGATATTCTTATACTAAAGGAGTTTTATGTATGCATGAATTTGAGTATGTATCGAAGAAAGAGGCTGCCCCACACAAAAGAAATTTGGTTTTCCTTTTCAAGGAAGTCCAAAAGGAAGTGAAAGCATATTTTACATTCCGATTTGACTTTATTGGAAGTTCCAGTCGAAACATGATTACCCGTGAGGTAAATGGGAATATGGGCTATGACTTCGATGTTAATATCGAGCCTAATGATCCCGAAGAAAAGTACAGTGCAGAACAAATACGAAATATTATTTTTGAAGCCTTTCAAAAACACATGGGGAAATATGGATATTCAAAGATTGAAAATTCTACAAGTGTAATAACAATTAAGGCAGTTGACAAAGAAAACAGTAGGTTAGAACACAGCTGCGACATTGCTATTGTCTATAATTGTAGCAACGGTCAGCAACAATATATACGTTGCTATAAAGGCTGGAGACTTTCTTATCGTTGGGAATATCGAGATAAGCAATATGATATTGCAGAAAAGCTAAACTGGATTGAAAAAAACAAACTCAAGCCATTGCTGCGTGAGCGTTATTTAATAAATAAAAATCGAAACAATAACCCTGATAAACATTCAAGAACGATTTTTGCCGAAACTGTTAATAATATTTACAATGAATGTGCTTATCGGTATAGGTAAATAGTAAAAATGTCCTTTTAGAGTGGCTATGCGTTAGCAGACGTTTGCTAATAGCTAAAGCAACTTTAAGAGGACACTTTTTATATATCCCGTTAGAGCTTACTCTATAAGGATAATTATATCATAAAAAAATAGCCAGTGCAACCTTCAAATGTGAGGTTACACCGGCTTTTTCTTTTTTGAAAAAGAAAACTCTCGACAAAATAATCTTTTTTAAGTTCCTATGTAAAATATTTCTCTATCTGCCACTATTCACTTCTTTTCATATTCACTAAGCAAATTTTTAATAAAGGTATACATATCATGCTTATTATCTATTAAAAATTGCTTCATATAATCATCATCTGGAGATATATTTGCTTCTTCTCGACGTTTTACTTCCGCTTTGACAATCCCTTTTATTCTATGCGCTTCTATGTCATATTTTGAAACCCAAAAAGGATCATCATTCACCTTTTCTCTAAAAATAGTTCTATACGTAGAAATATAATTGTAAATTGAAGTTATAGGCTTTCTGTAAGGAGAATTTTGTCTTATATTTTCACGTTCATTTCTGGATTTACGCTGACATTCTTTTGAACGGCAACTATCTTTGGCTTTGTTTACACTAAAAGTTGGTTTATGACAATACTTGCATGAAGAAACAACCAATTCAATTATCTTCATATTCTTATATTTAAATCTTATCTTTTTACATTTATCGATGTTTAAAAGATAATCATCAACCGAAATATCTATAACGCTTGTATCATTACACTTTGATTTCATAAATACCGAATTCTCCTTTTACTTTATTGAAAAAGAAAAATTATTCTTCTAAGAATTTCTCTATAACGACCATGATTTCATTAAGCCGTTTACCGCCAATGCCCTTGATCTGACTGAGTTGCTCCTGAAGGGCAGGAAGATCTATCGTTTTACCTTGCTCTCCGAGCAATTTATCTCCGTACTGGAGAATGAACTTAGTCAAGGTTTCACGATCCATTTTCTTTATCTTTTTGTAAGTGTCTCTGTCAATTATTTCTCTATCTGCCATTTTTTCTCCTTATGCCGTCTTTCAATTAATACTTATCTGTGTTTATCCCATGCTTTTTTAAAAGCTGCACAACTTCATTATATCCTTTTTTATCAAATCCTTTTATTTGCCTAAGTTCATCAGGTGAAAGAGCAATAATATCTTGAAGCGTTCGGAAGCCACGACGAAACAAAGCATTATAAGTACGTACAGACAAGTCATTTTCACTCAGACCTAATGATATTATATCCTGATTGCTGTTTTCATCATGAATTTTTTTGTCTCGACTATGAAGCCAATCAATATAAGGAGCCTTATTTACTCCATATTGACTTAATACCTCGACAATTTCTATGTAAGTACCTTTTCCTACATTTCTTAGATTTGAAAGCTCTTTAGGCGAAAGACAAGCTATTCCACGCAATGTTTTAATGCGTTGAAAGCGTAAGGCATTATATGCACGGGCAGGTAATCCTAAATCTTCAAGTAATATTTGCGGAAGATCCGTAAGCTGTTTTACGTTAGAATTACCTTGCCTTTTATTAAATCCAAGATTATTGGCAAAATCATCACTTCCGTCTTTAAAACCGTCCTTGTAACCTTCAGTATATCCCAATTTATAGGCTTCTTTATAATCCAGATCATCCATTCCTTTTCGTCCATATAAAAGCATTCTTGAAAAATAGCTATCATCAACTGCACATACTACATCGGCACGGGTATTCATAACGATGTAAGCATTAATTTGATGTTGTTCTGCAAACTCTTTAGCTTTTTTTACTGCTTCTTTTTTGTTTTTAGCTTCTATATTATGGTTTAGATTTTTTGAATAAAAAGCGTAAATAGGCATTATGGATACCTCCTTAGCGTTGATATTTGTATCAACTTATATTGCTATATTGAAAAGAAAAAATTATTTCTTTGTACTTTTTTGCATATCTGCGTCAATCAGACTCATAATCAGCTCTGTCAGACTCAGACCTTTGGATTGAGCATATTCCTTGTATTCATCTTTCTTACCCTTCGGCAGGTTCAGAGTGAGCTTGTCACGGCTCTCTTTCATATACTTCATAGTTCTGTTCTTTGCATTTTCATTATACATAGTTATCTCCGATCCCGTTGCTACTTGTAACAACGCAGTTAATTCAAGGCTGCAACATTGTATGTAATAGAAAATTCTGCAATGTTGCAATGTTACTTTGAATATTTGACAACTACATTCTACCATATAGCCGTGTTATAGTCAAGTGAGAATAAAAAAACTGTATATCCGCACAAAAAACAAGCATATAGCCGTGTATATGTGTGCAACCATACAAAATTTGCTGTTTTTGGCTATAAATTGCCGAAAAGCTGTTGACGTATAGCCGTGTATATGCTATAATATATACAGAGGTTGAGATAAACCACAGAAACTTGAAAACTGAATAGAAAGAAGGAGTTCAAATGGCAAAGACATCAAAGGACTACAAATGGGGACTGTTCTCTGACTATGGTATGAGAATACTGAATGAAACATTCACGACAAAGCGTGAAGCGCAGAAAGCTTTCAGAGAATACGGCTACACCAAAGACTCGGAAGCTTGGATTGAGCAAGTCCCACTCGAAGCAAAAGGTAAATTTGACTAACAAAAAATGCTGTCCTACCGGCAAGACGGGGAGATAAGGAGCTAAACAATGGAACTTGGAACACGAATTGTAACACCTCGCTTCTGTACTGTAACGATCAGTGCAATCTTTGAAAATCCAGAGGACGCTGTTAAATGCGGCTATACAGAACCAACTCACGCTGTACTTCCTGAATGGGATATAAAGGGAAAATCAATTGATATGTACCACATGGAGTTTGCAGCAATCAGGAAGGGAGAACATCAATGATCGTAACATTATATCAAGACAAATACAATCCGCAAAAGACATGGAAAGTAACATCAAACTCACACGGATTTTATCTCAGACAGTTCATTTGCGGCAAACAATTTGGCAGAGGTCTTAAAACTTCAAGGGAATATCTTAAAAGTATCGGAATATTAGATATGAAGGTAATAACCAGATGGGAAGAACCTAAAAAGTAATTCAAAAGCTGACCTATCAGGCTATACGGGGAGAATGGAAGAAAAATGAATTATTACAAGATAATGTATATTGGCAGCGGATATGAAGTCGTATTTGAAACCGAAGCATATACCACTACATATGATAAAGCTCTTGAAATTGCTGAGAAGATGTATGAAGATAATAACTGGACTTTCCATTATTGTCATATCGAAGCAGAAATTATATAGTCTACAAGCTGACCTATCAGGCTTTACGGGGAGAAAGGAACTATGCCATGAAACTTTATGACTTTATAGCACAGGAAAAGGCTGACTTTGATACATATGATAATGTATTCGATATATGTGTCACGGTTTGCGAACCGTATGAATACGATGAAGGCGAAGAAAAGGAATATTACGATATCTTCAATGAACTTATTATGAAAAATGTTGAAGTTGAAGAAAAAACAGGTGAATGTACTTGCGTATGCAAATGGAGCGACTTTATTACTAAGAACATCGAAACATTCAGGAAAGCTGCTAATGAACTATGGGAGAGAATACCAAAGGCTGATGACGATCTGACATATGAATGGATCAAGGAAATACACGCATGGATGGCAGGATATGTTTCTGAAAGCACATATAAGGAATTCGTAACAAAATACGGCACACAGTTTGTAGCTTAAACCAAAACCGAGCGGAGCGGTTAATCTCCGCAGAAAGGAAACTTCCATGAGAAAGATAATATTAAAGAACGCAGATAAGCTTCAAACCGTTGAAATAACCTATGATGGTTTCAACTACAATGGAAAGCAGATACAGCATGGAGCACTCCTGATCGTAAAGGCAACCTCAGAATTTACAATAGGCGGAGCTGACGAAGCTGTTGAACACATCCAAACCGCAGTAAAAGAGAACGGCTTCACAGCTTACGATGAATGCAGAATGAAGATAACAACTCTCAGGGAAATGGTATACGCCGTAGACAGGCTTGAAAAGCCATGTGAGCAAAAGCCAAAGCCAGAGTATCCACAAATATTTGAACCTGTAGAGGGCGAGATATACTACAATAATAATGGCAGCAGCTACCTTTGTAGAAAGATTGAACGTGATCAGTACGGCAAGTATACAAGACGGGCTGAATTTGTATCGCGTTCAGGTTGGTATCTGACAGCAGACTGTCCGAGACAGTATAAGAATGGTCACATCGAATGGGACTCATCATATCAAGGGCACTATATCGAGCTTGCAGAAGCTCAGGAAATGTTTGCACAGGCTGAAGAAAAGAACAAATAAGAATGGCAGCTGACCTATCAGGCTTTACGGGGAGAAAGGGAAAAACTATGGCAGAACCGTTGACATTACTTGAACACGTTCGCCGTGTTATGCGAAGCATAGAAAGAGAACTTGATAGCAATAATGTACAGGCACAAAGACTTCTTGCAAAAAATGAAGTTTTAAAGGATAGATACGGTGATTTCAAAGATGTAGAAAAAGGACTTGTAAAAATCATAGAGGATTTAGAACAAACTGAAAAAGAAGAAAATTCCCTTGAAGATAAAGAAGCTGTAGAGAATATTACAGAGGAGAGTGCGTTTGAATGTATGATTACATAAGGTTGAATATAAAATGCCCAAAATGCGGAGAGCAGCTTGAAAAGAGCTATTATGCATCTCGTGGCAGATGTACTACATGGTGGAGGATCAAGTGCATAAACAAAGCCTGCGAAATAGACACTGGAAAGCAAGCTACTATGGCAAGTGCTTATGAAGGATTGATGGTTATGTACTTTGGAGCGAAAGCAGATTGTACATTTGAAAGAGAACTGCCAGAGGACAATTACTTACACGGAGAGGAATGAGATTATGGAAAAAATTGTTATTGTAATCGAGGAAGGTTTGGTACGAAATGTGTACAGCAGCAAGGAAAATGTCAATCTTGTTATATTAGATCTCGATACAGAAGAAGGTCAGGAAATGGAAAAGAAAACAGAACTTCCAGACTACATCATTTACTAAACACTATAAGCTGACCTAACGGCTTTACGGGGAGAACGGAGTATATCATGAAACGACTGGAAGTAGAGTTGGCACTCGCAGCAAGAGCATATTTAGTAATTAAAGGCGTAGAATATGAAAATGTAGGCGGCAACAATATAGATGGATACTGCTTTGTTCCTGTCAAACATGACGGTTGGTCTGTATTAAAATACGATCAGCTGCTAAAAGGCAATTACACTATACGAATAAAAGACAAATACAAGAAGTATCACCCAAATCTATAATAAACCGAAAGGAACTTATATTATGTTAAGTAAAAAAACAATCATACAGAATATGCTTGCTACTCTTGGAGAGCTTCAGGCAAACGCAGCTGCACCTATGAGATTATATAATATGTTGTGTAACAAACTTGCCGTTTACTGTGAGATTTTGGAAGATGATATACCTGAAGAATACGTCAATCAGATTGAGGAATTTATAGAACTCTGTTAGGCAGGCATAAAAAAAGAGCAAGGCAGTGACCTTGCTCTTTTCAGTTATAGGCTATGGCAGATAATATAATCATGTGCAGGGGATAGTAAACATAAAAGAACCAACGACTGATTTTCTTTTTCAATGGAGTGCTGCTACGGTCCCGATTTCCGTTATACAAATGTATAGGGATCAGAGCAAGAAGCGCACCGTAGTTAAGAGTGAAATACCAAAAGCTATCATATAGTTTTAGGAACGTCACCGGCAGAATGATTAATGTCGTTGATATAAATAGCAACGTCATTTTCATTTTATCTTTATTGAAAAAGAAAAAAATTATTGTCCATACCGGGATAATTAAACCCCAATCCACAAACTGAGTAAGTGATAATGTTATCGCAGTAAGGATTACTTTGAATGTTGCATTCAGCTTACTGTTCGACAGAATGAGTAAGCATATAAACGCCAATAACAAACTGAACAGGAAGTTAAGATTTTGCAGAAGGTGAACTGTACTGGACGGAGCTGCTCCATATTCAAGTATGTAATATGCAGGCTCACTTATGACAGCAAACAGTGATAACCGTAGGATATATTTTTTCTTATCATGTGTGTACCTGAACCCCTCTGCAAGGAAATAACACATCACCGGAGCTGTTGTCTTACCGATGAATCTCAGTATATAATACAGCGCAGTACCATACGGAACAAAGAGCTGCGCTATATGGTCTATGGTCATAGCTATTATTGCTATGACCTTTATTTGTGTTGCATTCAGCTTTATCATAATTGGAATACTCCATTAGGAAGATGGTCGGCGTTGCGATGAATGTTCTCCTTGCTTACAAGCTCCTGAACGTAAGTGCCAGCATCAACCTGTTCGGCAATGGCAATAGCACCACCGAGAGAACGCAGCTCCTGTTCAGCTTCTTGTGCAATACTTTTGGCAACATCACAATCTCTTTTTGCTTGATCGGTAAAGGCAAATAGTTCTATGTAATTATCTTCTGTGATGTGTGGGAAAGCTTCACGGAATTTTTCAGCTTGCTCTCTTGAAATAAACTTCGACTCTTTTCCTTCATACAAAACGGAAAAGGCTTCTTTACCTCTAACTAATCGCTGATATTTTTTTAATGCCTCATCGGCAGCTTTGTCTTTTTCCTTATAGTCAAGCTCCTTAATTTCAAATTCTTTCTTCATGGACTCTATTGTTTCACCCTCACTAATCTTCTTATTCAGAAGCAGCAGCTTGTCAAGTTCCTCATCGTTTGTCCATGTGAAAGGTTTGAATTTATGTATCTTTCGATAGGGAAGATACCCCTTTTTGAATGTTACTGTATAGAACCGAATTGTTGTAAGAGCATTATAATTCGGAAGATGTTCTGCATTTGGCTGCTCCATTTTCTCTTTCAGATCTTGCTCAAACTTAATGCGGAACTGGATTGCATTTTGCAGTGAACGCTCATTATAGTCCTCACCGAGCGACTTCAATCTTATGTATCGTTCTGCCAAAGGTGGCTTAACTGATATGTACTTTCCAAATCGAATTTTATATTTCAATTCTTCAAGCTTCTTGTAAAGCTCATTTATATCATCACAGGTAACGATCAACCTGTCTATATCTTCCATAAGCTTCTTACGATTACTTTTCTCAGGAGAGATATATTCATGTTCCCATTTCCTGATTTGTTCAACATAACACTCTTGAGCATCAAAACCGTGTTCTGTTTCTACAAAAGGAATACTGCTTTCTTCCATTTTATTTTGAATAAATGCTTGCTTCTCAGAGTCCGAGTAAAAGAACGACTTATGAGGTGATACTTTTTCTTTTTCAAGTTGGTTAATCTTTTGATTGGCAGATTTGAGCTTGATGTTCAAATTGCGTACTGTATTCTCAACTTTATCAGTTGAACCGACATCTAAGACCTTCTTAAGATGTTTACGTATATTCTGTTCGTCTTTTCTAATTTTGTATTCTTCAACACTCATGTGCTTATATGTAGCATTCATATCTTCACGATTATGACCACGCCTGTTGAGTATTACTTCCATTGCTTTTCGTTCAGAAGCCTCCCAAGAGACTAAACAGTTAAAATTTTTGCTATTAGTTTTAAACCCTTGCTCAGCTAATGCAGCTTTCATCGAAACCCCTTTTGAAAGTCCGTTCACTCTGCCTTTGGTGTAATAGGGGATAAAGTCAATGTGTATATGTGGACTTGCTTCGTCCATGTGTAGCACTGCATTGAAAACATAAAGGTTTGGATTTCGTTCCTGAAACTCTTTCATATATTCATCGAGTAACTGCTTTACTTCCTCACCACGTTCACTTCCACATGGAGAGTCATCAAAGTTGCCAAACTGTACAACTGTTTCATAGAATATTTCTTCTCGTTTTCCTTCGTTTATATGTTCAAAGTAATTCTTTATTTTTCGACAAGGACGAGTCTGCTTCTTGTTGTATTCTTCAACGGCTTCGTCAAATAGATTGTGATATGCTTCTCTTATATCCTGAGTTTTATAATAGATGTTGTCTTTTTCTTTTTCAGGATCGACATTCGGAGCGGTAAACTTTCTGTTGTTATGCTGAATATTCCCACCATGCTCTGAGCTTGCTTTGCCGAGCGTGAAGCTGATGCTGTATGCGCCCACGTTTATCAGTTCCTCCTTTTATTTTTTCAATTCTGTTCTAATATTCGGAGAATATTAGCGACATAAAATCCGCTGTGTGTACACAATGGTTTTTGAACCCAATAACTGTTTTGGATGATAAAAAATGTTAATTTTTTACCCTCCAAAACAGCCGCATCACATTGTGCTGCTTTTGGGCAAGGACACATTCCTTGACTTTTCAGAACTGCCCTTAAAAATTTTTCGACTTTTCTCAAAATTACCTTTAAGAGCAGTTCCTACCGTTCCACTTTTTTGGGAAATTCCCAAACCCTTTTTTTACGTTTCAGTTATTTTTTCGTTACGACCACAGAAAGCATTTTTGACATCAAGAAAATAATCTTTCGGCATTTCTTGAGCTGCCGAAATATATGTTGCAAGTAATTTAACAAATATAATCATATCTGTTTCATACATATTTAGTGCAACCATTTCCTCATTGTCTCTGCCGAAAATTCTTCCGTACTTTAATATTTTTTCTCTTACTCTCTCTGCATACTCTTTATATTTATGAGCTGTTTCTGTTTGAGAATAACAATCCATGACGTAAAGTATTCCCTCAATCTGATCTCGCGATAACAGCAAATTTGTATATGTTTTATTATAACTCATACCTGTTATCTCCCACCAATTGAGTTTGTATTATTAGTGTTCTCTCTTGAAATTCTCTCTTTGATTTCACTTATAATTTTAGGTTCTTCTGAAAGAAAATCAGGGTGCTTAGTCTGATATTCAAGTCTCTCATTCCAATCTTTAAAGTTGTGAATGTCGAGCTTGTCTTTTACGGAGTCCGAGCGTGTAAGCTCATTCAGCCTTTCAAATTTTCTTCCGGCATCGTCATTATCAACAGCAGAGATAACATGAAGTCCCTGCGCTCTGAGTTGTTCAACTACAAAGTTTTTTAAACCTGCCATTGAGACAAGCATTGTACCTTTAAGCCTTGACTTATCGGTACACATTGTATAGAAACTCATTAAGTCAATAGCACTTTCAAATATAAAAGCTCTTACAGGTTTTACATCTTTAACAGGTACAAATTTGAAGAAAGACTCTCCAGTACCACCGACAGTTCCTTTAAATCTTTTCTCACTATCAAGACCTTGTATTTCACCGCCGACCTCTTTTCCTGTTTCATCTCTATGTACAAAAACAGCATTAGCTCTTTTATATGTTACTGGTTTGCCCTGAAGCATTCCGGGAAATTCAACCTGTGTCTGATAAAGCAATTTATCATTTATGAACTCACGAATAACATCATTCGATATGTGTCTGCCGGTATGAAGATAACCGAAAACTCTCCTTTGTGTCGGTGCGTGTTCGGGCATTATCATTTCTTTTTTCTCTTTAACTTCTTGCTGTTTTGGTGGTGTTGCTTTCACGATTGGCTTCTGTTCTGTTCGCCTTTCAGATGAGTGTGTGTGTGAAATATCTTGACCTGTCAGCTCATAAACTGCTTCTTTGAATGTCTTATCAAGTATCATTGTCAGACAATCAATTGAATTGTTTCTGCGTCCGACCTGTTGGTAATGTGAGAACCAACTGTTGCTCTCTGTATTAATTACTAAGCCTTTGATTTCGTTTACATAAGTCTCACCACAGATTTTTTTCAGAGTGTATCCACTTGTTCTGAAATAGTCTGCAAGGTCTGCGGTTCGAGCTTTTTCAATAAGTTCTTTGCTTTCAATATCTGTCATTGCTTTACCTCCCAACTCTGATTGATTGATAATACTATCAAGCATTATCGACGGATTAATGTGTGGTGTTTCGGACATTTGATACAAGACTTCCATATCTCTGTTGTAGATTATAATATCGCTCATTTTATTTGATTGATAAATCATATCAAGAGAATTGGCAATGTTTTCTACAACATAATCATGAAATTTTTTGGGAACAATTCGTGCAAGTTTGCCCTCTTGCTTTTCCTTTTCGTATCTGTCCTGAACGCCTTGCCATGATACTTCTTTTGGCGTAGCCATTATTTGTGCTTCAACTTTATATCCACGAGGATTGAGTAATGCATAATCCTGAAACGCTGATTTTGGAGATTTCATAGAGCTTTCAATTATCATATTAAATCTCTTATCACCAAGTTCATCAATAAGTCTGTCTACGACGGCTCCTGCAAAATCCTGTGTGTTATCACCGTATGTTTCAGGCTCTTTATTTAGTTCGGCAGCATCAGGGTGATGCTCTCTGAACTTGTCAATATCTATATGAGCAATGTTATAATCAAACCTTTTGTCTGCGTTCTTATAAAGGCTATTCTTTCCTGCACCGGGCTGACCGCCAAGAACAATGGCTGTTGGATTTTGAACGCTGCTTATTCCGTGAGAAACAATTTTGTTGATTTTCTGATAAGCACGTTCATACTCTTCTGAAGAAAAAATTATATCCTTATCCATAAGTGCTTATCTCACTTTATCATTTTTCTGATTTCGTCAACTTTTGTTCTAACAGCCTGAATTTCTTCCAAGCTATCACATTCAGCAGTTTTGCGACCAACCTCTTGTAATTCCCAATACTTTTTTACCATTGGATGCTCTTCCTGAGTTAACAAATCAATATTATTATTATCAAGATACCAATAAAACTCTGCTTGTACTATGTCAATGTAGTGATCGAGTTCCACCAAAGGTTTCATCAATCCCTTTTGAGCTTTGTACCTCGTTTCAATATCAGCTTTGAAACCGTTTATCTTATCAGTGATAGCTGATATATCACGCTCTGTTCTGCACAAGTCAATGTAGTTATTCAGGTATTCATCGAGCTGATTATAAACCCAAACGTAATGGTTCTTATCATCAAATTTGGATATTTCATTGACCTCTATATAATCTGAATACAGCTCAATGACTCTGTTCGCTAACATTTTAGCGTTGTCTTTCGCTACAATCAAATCTAAATCTGTCATATAAAAGACCTCCTGTCCTTATTTTATAAAGGCTCTCAAATCATCGAGCTTCTTTTCAATTCTTTTAATATCTTTTTCAGTTTCACATATAGCTGTTGGGTATTTACCCAAGCGTGAAACTTCATAATAATTCTTTACATATTGATTATCTTTTTCTTTTAAAGGATCAATTTTATGTTCCTTTAAATAATGAATATACTCAGTAAGGATACCCTTAGAGTAATCTCTCAGTTTGCAATGAGCTAACCCTAAGTCAAACCTTGCCATAGATTAACCTCCTTAATATCAGCGAGCGTCTTTAAGATAAGCGTTTAGTGTATCAAGTCTGCCCATGTAATCCTTTATCTTAATTGAGCTGCTGCATTTTTCAGCTGCTTCGTAAATGCTCCAAACGTCTTTGCAACATTTGGATATGAAGTGTTCAGGATCTTTAACAGGATTGATATTGAGTTTCGCCATGTAAGCGTAATAGGAATTGAGAGTCGTATTCGCATAATTCCTCAAATCACATCGTTCCATACCTAAGTATAAGTTTTCAAGTTCCTCGGTTTTGTGCTTCTGTCTCATGGCAGCTTCGACCTTTGAGAGAATTAAGCCGGGAATGTACTCAGATGCCTTCCTGATTTCCATTTCCCAATTCTCTATTGTTCTTTTGGGAATACCTGTGATGTCGGCAAGCTCAGCCTGTGTCAATTCATATTTGTCTCTGATTTGTCTGATTGTCATGCTTATTACCTCCTTAAACGTGATAAAAAGTGATATAATTTTTTTCTTCAATTTGATTATACCACTCATTGAGAGGTAAGTCAACAAATATTGACAAATATTAAGAAAGAATTTACATTTCTAAGCGTGACTATACAAGCACTATACATTAAGCATAGTGCTTGTAAATCACAGGATACATTTTAAATGCTATTGTACTCTGATATATCCATATCATCAGTATCATTAACGTTTGTATCCAATTTTTCTGTTTCGTAGTCGTTGTAATCGTCTGCGCCTGTCAGTTCTTCGCCACTATCGAGATAGCCACCGGCAGTTAATTCGTGTTCAAGTTCTTCAAACGCTTTAAGAGTGTTGTTGTATTCATCTTCACCGGGGAAAGGAGCTTTTACTCTCTCCTGAGATTGCTTATAGTCAAGGTTCAGCTTATCAATGGCTGCATTATCCTTTTCTATCTGCCTTTCAACGCCCTTATCAAAGAAATTAAGTAATCTTTGGTAATTATCGGAGTTTTCTCCTACGCCACACTCAATACGATATGCTGCGGACCGTTCACCTTGAATTGCAAATGCTGGGTGTCCCTGATCGTCGGTTGTTGCAAAAGATACTTTGAAACCTTTGATATAAAACGCAGGATTTTCATCAAAAGGACTATTTATCTTCTTGCTTACCTTATCTGCAATATACTTGTTGGCTTTGGCTCTGTCAGATGTAACCTGTCCAGTATGTGTTTTTATTTCGATAAATTCAAGTTTATCGTTAATACGCATAGCTTTTATACGCTCAAGGTCTTTTGTCGCTCCCTCAACAAGCTTCTTTTTAGCAGCGAGCTTATCAGGTATTTCCTTCAGGCTGCGCTCAATCCTTGTAGTTTCACGGTTATAATCAGCTCTGACGATTTGCATTTCGTCAATCTTATTCTTTAATTCGGAATACTCTCTGAGCTTCGGATTGCCCTCCGCAGCAGCTTCAAGCTCACCGAATGTCAATACCTTTTCGTCTATATCCTCAGACGTTCGGCTGATGTTACTGTCATTCCACAGCTGTGCTATACCTCTTGCCTTATCGGTAACGCCCTGATATAGATAACTGTCAAGTGTGCCTTTGGTAACGTAATTCAGTATCTCAACTTCTGAATTGAGGTTGCCCTGACGGACAATTCTTCCCTCACGCTGCTCAAAATCTGACGGACGCCACGGAATATCCAAATGATGTAATGCATAAAGGTGCTTCTGAATATTAGCTCCCGTTCCGATAGTTCCTGTACTTCCTATGACAATGCGGTACTTAGCTTCATTAATATCTCTGAATACTTCTGACCTGTTCTTTGCATCAGACTTCGGTGCAAAGATTATTTCATCTGCCTTTACACCTTTGGCAATAAGTTCAGCTCTTATGTACTCATAAGCGGAGAATTTTCCCTCATCACTATTAACTGCAATATCTGAAAAAATAATCTGTACAGCTTTATCATCGTATTTATCGAAATATCTCTGAGCTGTTTGCTTAACACATTCGTCTATTTTTCCTGATTTATCATCTTCAAGGAAACCGTCAGGAAGAACACCTTCATTTTTAAGCCATACAGCAGCAACAGCTTTATTACCCAAACCTACCAAACGAGCTTCACCTGTGATTTTTAACAGGTTATCTTCGTCAGGTCTGACTTTTCCGCTTTGTATGTCTCTGCCTCGTCTTGCAAAGTCCTTTACTATCTCACGCTGTTCAGGTGTAGCTTCAATCTCAATTACTTGTGGTTTACCGCCTTTGATTTTCGGTACTACTATCTTTGAATTAGGATCAGCAAGCAGCTTGTCAAGAGCCACAAGGTCTGCAAACTCTTTGTACATTTTCATCAGCTCAGGACGATTTTTAAAGCCTGCAAAACAAGTTTTCAGCTTTAGTTCTCCTGTTGCCGTTTTCTTATTCTGCGTCTTAATCATTCCGAATGTAGCTACCCAATCATCAAATCGAGAGCAGCCACAGTTTTCGAGCAAATCAGGACGGAGATAACGTGTCATAACATATAGCTCTGACATCGAATTTGATACTGGCGTTCCTGTTGCAAAAAGAATATGACCGTTGCCAAACTCATTATTGAAGTAATCGCATTTCATGAGCATATCACCTGAACGCCCCGACTCATTTGTATTAACGCCCTGAACATCGCCCATTTTTGTAGATACATAACCATTTTTATAGGCGTGAGCTTCATCTGCTACAAGATAATCAAATCCGAGCGTTTCAAAACTCAACAGGTTGTCTTTACCTCTTGATTTCGTCTTGGGGTTCATAATATTCTCAATCTGACGTTCTGTTTTTATTATGACAACTTCCAGTTCCTTTATAGACGGATCTCTACGACCTGTTTCACGCTTGCGCTGTTCAAGGTCATTTCTCATTTCTGATATCTTTTTATCGAGATAATCAGCCTGATACTCAGGAGACATAGCCAGTTTTTCAAACTGTTCCTGTGACATAATTACAGCATCATAATCGCCTGTTGCTACTCTTGCTGTGAATAACTCTCTTTTGCTTTCGTCAGATAAGTCTTTGTTGTCGAGGACAAATAGCTTTGCATCGGGGAAACTCATTCGCCATTCACGTTCTGTCTGTTCTGTAAGCGGCTTTGGAACTACTACACAAGCCTTGTGTATCAATCCAAGCTCCTTTTTCTTCATAACAGAAGCTGCAATAACAGCGGATTTGCCTGCACCAACACAGTGAGCTGCAAGAGTGTTACCTCCGTATATAGAACGAGCGATACAATTGAGCTGATGTTTACGCAGCTCAAATTTGTTAGCCAATCCAGTGAATGTAAGGTGTGAACCGTCATAAGAACGTCCTACAATACTATTGAAACGCTCATTATAACGCTTTACATACTTTTCTTTGCGCTCATCTGTTGCAAATATCCATTCACTGAACGCTTTCTTGATTTCTTTAGCCTTTGATTGTGCTATTTTTGTCTTATAGCTGTTAATTACGGATTTGAGCTTTCCTTCCTTTTGCGGATCGGGAATATAGTCAAATACCTGTACTTTACGCTGATTAAGCAGATTTTCAATGATACGATACATATTCATATCCTCTGTACCGTATGTAGATATTTCATTCGTATTAAATATCTCTGATGTTCTGCTGCGAGAACTGCCAACCTTGAATTGTCCTGTGACATTTGAGAACTGAACACTGGAGTCCTTCGGATCATTTTCTGATCTACCGCTGAGAGAACGTATAAATGCTTCGTAGTCCTCTGTATCAATCCATGTACAGCCGAGGTCAACGCTGATTTCTGTAGCTCCTATATCTTCAGGAATAATTTCCTTTAAGGCTTCTACATTCTTTGCGTAGCTGTTGTCCTCCGCAGCTGCTTGTTCTGCTTCAATAAGCTTTCTGCGAACATCACCGCACAGATATTCAGATCTATCAACGATAGCAGCATAAGGTTTGCCTGTTGCAATCTTTGCTGGATCTTTGAATACAAGTTCCTTTTCAAGCAATTCGGCAGCAACTATTTCTGATACTGACGGAATATCCATATCGCCGTATTTATGTTGCAGCAGCCATGACATATATCCTATGTCAATTTTGCCTTTCTTATCGAGAGAAACTTGCATAGCTTCTTCAATTGTATCAACTTCTGTTATTTCCTTGATTGGATTAACTGTTCTTCGTGTGAAAATATCAGCTTTTGTAACTGCTTTAGTATCAGGATCAACACTTTCTAATGCAGCAAGTATTGGATAATCTGCATCTTTTCTGAACAGCTTGACAATGGACTTACTTGTAGTATTTCCATATTCCTTGACAAAATTGTCATATTGCTCATTCAGCTTGTTCCTTAAAGGTGTAAGGTCATAATCAATAGAAGTAGTAACCTGTTTTTCAAGCAGCTCCCTTGTTGTGTCTCGCAGTTCGCACAGAGCCTTGTATTTTTCAAAATTCTTACCCTTTGTAACAACTTCCTCCATTGCATTGCCTGAATTGAAGAAAACTTTATCGTCCTTAATCTGATAAGTAAAGCTTTTACCCCACGGCTCAACATATCCTTTCTTTTCAAGAACAGATTGTTCTCTCTTGTCAATGGATATCTTTGCATTGAGCTGCCTGAAAGCAGTATCAAGCTGGTCTTTAAGGTTTTTGCCCTCTATAGGCTCACAAGTAAGCATATCAAAGTGCGTAGTCTGCTTAATAGTACCAAGTACCATTTGCGGATTTTGAACAAAATATGAGTTTATATACGCTGTACGCTTCTCTCCCTCATATTTTTTTCCGACCATTTCAACCTCAACAGGCAGCGTATAGCACCAATCAGGCTTTGGATCGTGAACCTTGAGAAGCTCTTTCCTCTTTTGCAAGAATACAATATCTGTCGGTGTGCTTGTACCGGCATCGGCAAAAGCGTTGTTTGGTAATCTTACCGCACCTACAAGGTCAGCACGGGTTGCAAGATATTCTCTTATTTTCGGATTTTTCTTATCCAGTGTACCCGTAGATGTTACAAATGCGACAATACCGCCCGGAGCAACTTTATCAAGTGCTTTTCGGAAGAAAGCGTCATGTATATACCAATCATCAGTATAATCAGGATCGTTCAACTTGAACTCTCCAAAAGGAACATTACCGATAGCAAGGTCAAAGCTGTTATTTTCAAGCCCCGACCTTTCAAAGCCACTGTTAATTATCCTTATATCACGCTTATCTCTAAGTATTTCGTCTTTCTCTGTAGCATTTGGCACTTCAATCGGAACATTCAGATATTTTGCAATATCCGCAGTTACGGAGTCAATTTCTACACCGACAATACCGCCCTTGCCCATATCATGCGGCATTCTTGCTATAAAGTTACCTGTTCCGCATGAAGGTTCAAGTATTCTTGAATTCTTTGGAAGTCCCATATTACGTATTGTTTTGTACATTGCATCAATTATTACTTGTGGTGTATAATGTGATGTTAGAGTAGTTCTACGGGCATTTGCATATTCTTCAGGTGTAAGTCTTGACTTTATTGCATCTCTCCAATATTTTAAATTTGAGAAAGTTTCATCGAATAACTGAGGAACACCGCCCCAACCTGAATATCCACGTAAACGGGCAAGTGAATTATCAATGCTGTTATAGTCATTACGGTTCGTGCTAAACGGATAAATTCCATTTGCTTCGGCAATTCTTAGGCGTTCAAGCTCTATAAGAGCAATATTATTATTAGAAATCTTTTCTCTTGGATCGCTGACAAGATTTATCTCAGGAAGATCGTCCTGAACCATTGGCAGCTCAGTCATACCGGCGTGTTCCTTTACTGTGCGCTGTCTGAAATTCATTTCTGATACATCTGTCTTGTTTCTTTCAGCCTGTTTCTCAATCAATTCCAGTTCTTTTTCAAGTTCGCTTATAGTAAGTAAAGTAGGCTCTCGATGTGCTATAAACCACATTGGAACAGAAATACCGTCCTTAAACTTCTCAGTTATATGGAAACCGTTATCAGCATTTTTGAGGTTCAGCTCTCCTAAACTGTGCTTTTCTGAAAAAGCATTCAAAGTTTCACGATAATATGCGCTGCTATCGTTTATCTCAATTTTCTCAGGTTTTACTTCTGTTTCATCAGGCTTTAAGTTATGTTCCTCACCGTTTATATCCTTATATACGGTCAATTCACGCTTAACAGCTATTGCATTTCTGAGATTTGTTCTGAAATTATCTTCCAGTGAAGCTTGCAGCTGCCTGTCAATTGAACCATCATCAAGCTCAACTCTTTCATATAACGTGCCGAAAGACGGAACACCGTCCATTTGGAACTCCCATACATGAAGCTCTTTATTTTCATGGTCGAGAGAGAATACAAAATCAGGATCACGCATTAAATCACCATTAAGCACATACCATGTCATAAATGAATATGTATCATCACCTAAGTATTCAAGTGAAAGCGGTTCAAATGCGTCATTTTCGCCGTATTCATCATATTCATCACCATATCTTTCGTATGTATGAGTGCCATTAGCCATATCAGGATATGCTTCTGTGAACTCTCTGTACAGCATTTCAGCTCTTGAAGCTCTTTTATGAACTCTTTCCTCCACAGGAGCTTCGTTGATATTTGTATCAACGGTTGCTTCTTTAATCTGAATATTCTGCTTTACATTGTCTCTCTGAGTGTATATTTCAAGTTTTTCGGCATTTCTTATGAAATGTGAAACTTTAGCATTTACCTTGTTTATTGTGAACTCAGAAACTTTACCTCCTGTGATATTTTTACCTAATTCATCTCCAAATGCACTAATGTATTCCTCAGAATTAATAAAGCCATCTTTAGTTAGTAAGATTTTTAGTTCTTCAAATCCATTATGGTCAAGAGCTATATTACCATTGCTATCGACATATCCACCATAGTCACGAGAGGAATAATCATCTCTTAGATAGAGGAAATCTACTTCCTTAAGGTCTATGGATATACCGTATTCAGGAATATTAATGATAGTATTATCCGTATTGGTGTTTCTTAATTCTTCCTGATAGCTCTTTGTAAAGCGTAATATCGGAGAGTCTGTATTTTCATCAAGCAGAGTTTCTTTCCAGTGACCGTCTATAATGCCCTTTGTTGCAAGCCCTATTTCGGTAAAGTCGTTTCCTACATCGTCAGCAACACGGCTCATACTAACCATGAAGTTGTCCTGCATACTGTCAATGCGGAAGTACATCATTTCGCCACTTTCAGGTTCTTTCAAAAGAAGAATATCTCCGACTTCAACATCACTTAACGTCTGAGCATTAAGTTCATCGGTCAGCTGCTCTACATCGTTGCTACTTGTAGCAACGGCAGTTGCTTCTGCGTTGATATTTGTATCAACGGGATTTTCAGCGATATTAGCGGAAATTTCGTTAAGCTGCCTTTCATAATCATTAATATCCTCCAGTGATAACCATTCGGGCTTGTCAGTATCAGGTAACTTGTCATAAAGCTCTCGCATAGTGTTGATACAAGTATCAACCGAACCACCATAAAGATATTTATTCAGGCTTGTCATACTGTCAATGTGTTCTGCTCTGTTTATCGTATAAGTACAATCCTGTTTGCAGCGTGATAAAATCGTATATGTTTCAGAGTAGTCCTTTATATTCGGAAGGTATTTCTCAATAACTTCATCAGGGACGGAGACAAGCTCGTCAAAATTAAGTCCTGTTAGTCCGTTTTCTACCATATCCTCGATGCTATCATACTGTTCTGTGTTGAATATTTCGTTATTAAACTCATATATTATTTTTAAATCTATGAGGTCAGCTGTAACCTGAACTGCAAATTCATCATCAAGCAGCGTAGTATACGCAATTGATACACTGTGCATATCACGGAAATCAGCCTCTATTTTGTATTCTTTTTCACAGAAGTCATTTATAAGCTGCTTTGCTTTTGTAAAGGTATCGAAATGCTCTATGTTTGTACCGTTTATAATGGTATAGCCTTCATCTGATAGCTTTTTACAATATTCGTCCTTGACGTGATCCGGGAAACCACACATATCTTGATGTCCCTTTTGCATAAGAGCAATTCCGAGTACATCAGCTGCTTTTCGTGCATCTTCGCCGTAAAGCTCCCAAAAACTGCCAACTTGAACAATAACAAGACCGCCCTTATCAGACTGCTCATTGATACCATTTATTCTGAGGATAGTATCATTGAACGCTTGTGTTATAGGGAAATCGCCCTCTACACGTTCTATCATCTGAGTATTCTGATTATATACCGCAAATCCAAGATAACCGTCCTCAATATACTTTTGTCCGACTTCAACTGCTTCTGCAAATGAAGCATATTCCTTTTTATCGTCAATACCACCGTCAGAACCGGCATTGGTGATAACCTGATGTACTTTTGTTTCAAGATCTTGTGGACTGATAGCAGCTCTTATATTACTTTCAAGCTCTTTTTCTGTGCTGCCAAGCCGCCTTGCAAATAAATTACGGCTGACATATTCCTTATTTCCATAGGTGTTTCTGAACGCAGCTCCGTTTTCAAATGCTGTACTTACAATGTTTTCGGTAACATTATTGTTAGCAGCAAACCTTTCAAGACGTTCAAGAAACTTCTTTTGCTTGTCAGTATATGTATGATTTGCGTATAAAGCAGTAAATCCCTCATGTATAGCCTGTTCATAATCAAGTGTATCTATATTTGCAGCTTTTTCAGATAGATATTTATCCGCAGCAATAAGATAATCTTCAAGTGTGCCTGTCTGCTCCTTGCGTATAGGATTTATATCTATTACATATCCGCCGATTTCTCTTTCCGTCTCATGGAGAACATTGAAAAGAGTATCCTCATGCTGCGTTGACTCAACTTCTGCAACTATATCAATATCTGAGGTATCATTTTCAATGCCACGGGAGCGACTTCCATAGAGAACAGTACGTCCAACCTTTGCTTCAAAATTGTTTTCTTCAAATATGGCTTCAATATAGTCTTTGACCATATTTTCTATGTCAGCAGCTGACATATTATTTATCGGCTTGAATGATAGAGCTGTTTTGTTTCTGAATTCCTCGACAATATCAGGCTTCTGCTCTGCCTGAAGGAACTCAGGAACTTTTTTATAGCCAACATCGTCAATATAATACGCTGCGGCAGTTTCACCGTCACGAATAACTATAACATCGCTTACAGAAAGCGAATGTCCAGTAAAATCTTCGGGACGAGCTGTATTGAAACGAGTGTATATATCTTCAAGTGTTGTTCCGTCATGAAGTTTATCGGTGTATTTCAGCTCATAATTATCAAAATCTACGGTATTTCCTTCCTTATGCAGTGTTTCATAATCTGTGAACCTATGATAACGCAGCTCTGAACCACTCTTAAGCTGATATATCTCAAATATACCTGTGTTTTCTTGTTGCTGTTCAGCTTTAATAGCTTCTACATTACCTACATACTGATAAAGGTCACCTACAAGGTCATTATATGAGACGTTTTCTGTTATTTCAGTAGAACCGCGTAATCTCTTGACCGTGTATTCGCCCTTATAATACGGCGTTGTATCAGGCAAAGAAACAACCTCAGAAATCATTTGAGTTGCTTTTTGCTTAAACTGATCGCCAATCTTTATTTTATAAGGCTCAAAGTTTAGTTCCGTGGAACGTTCTGACTTGATTTTCTGCCATTGTTCTTGCTGCTCAGGAGAAAGATATATGTTCTCTCTAAGACGATATTCAACCAATGAAGCTACATTAAACCAAGTATGGCGGAATTTCTCACCATTTTGAAAAGAAAAAGTCATGCCTTTGCGGTCATAATCCACCATAGAGATATTTCCGTCACCGCTGTGACCGCCAATGCCGTATTCTTTTTTCAGACAGTCAGCTAATTCATTAACAGTAGGGTGATTGGGAACGCTTCGGCTCTTTTCATAAAACTCCTGAACTCGCAATTTTCCATTTACAAATCCTGTTCCTCTGTCAATTTCTGCTGCAAGAGCAGAATAAACGTCTACTCCGTCAACTATCGGACCGGAAGAAAGAATATCATTATCGGATAAATCACTTTCGCTTGTGGCTTCTTGAATATGATCCGAAGATTTATAATCAGCCAATCTTATAGTTGTTACGCTTGTATTCTCGTCTGTTCTGTCTCCCTCGGCTATTCCACCCATATTGTCATTTATGCTGTAAACGACAGCTGACTTATTATCGAGGTTTACATCAACAGAGTATGTGAATGCTGCACTCTGCTGTATTTCGGCATATTCAGCTTCACTTATCTTATTTCCAATGTCGTTTAATCTGAGATAAGGCTCATCAGAAGTAGCAATACTCAATATATCATCAGCTGTCTTGTTTTCAACCTTATAAAAGCTGTGTTCTCCGTTGATTTCTACACTAAATAGTGCTTGTAAATCTGTCTGAATGTCAGATACGCCTTCATTGATACTTGTATCATCGACAGTATTATCACTGAAAGAGAGCTGTCCTATTTCTTCTGCCTGTTCTTCAGGAGAAAGAGTGTTATATAACGCTGTTTCACGTTTGTCCCAATAGGATTTGAACCAACGCTGTAAAGAGGTATTGATAACGTCATTGAAACGTGATAGGAATTCATCAGGCTTTTGGTTGTACTGCCTTGAAAAATAAGAATTAATATCGCTGAACAGGTCTTTATCAACGATTTCTCTCATTGCTGCAGCATAAGCACAATCTTCCTCAAAGAAATGCCAACCATTATCCTTCTGTGCGATTTTCTGTGCTTCTCTTGATAAAACCGTCTTTGCAATCTCAGATTTTATCATGATACCACCATGAGAAGCGGTTGTGACCTGAAAGATACCGTTATTTATGCGTACAGCGTTGTCTATTTCTCCCCAAATGCTATTTTTCGGTTCTTCTACGTATTTGCAATGGGAGAAATTAAAACGCTGGGTATCGTTCAGACGGGTATAAACCGTATTCCGCAGTGAAGCACGATACTCAGCGTATTTATTATTATTCTGTTGTAATTTCTTTCCATAATTCTGTAAATACTGCTCTATTACCTTTGTATCGCTTGTTCTACTTACAAAAGCAGCTTTACCACTGTTCGCAACATCGAGGTAATGATTAGCAGATGAAGCAAAATCGGAAGAAGTTATATCAACAAGCACCTGATCCGCAGAGGAAATGAGAAAATCATAATAGCTTTCAAACCTTGCAGCTTCTTGAAACAGCTCATCATATATGTGATTGATGACGAGCTGTCCACCTGCGAGACTATCAGGATTATAATATACCCAATCAATAGAACCGTTCTCATTGTCAACTATAACGTCAAGATTATCCCATTTTTCGGCAATTTCTGCGTTGATATTTGTATCAACATTCAGACTGTCGTTATCGGAACGAGAACTATTTCCGTCATTACCAGATGTTCTATCTCGTATTTCTTCATTGTCTCCCAAGTTGTCATTGCTTCGTGGCTGTTCTGAGGACGTGGATTGTTCTTGTCGTACTGTTCGCTCAGCTGATCGTAGTATTCCTCCGCTCTCTTGTCCACCGACCTCGCTACCGTCAGATACCTGTGAAAGAACATCATCATTTCGACTTTCTCCGGGTAATTCTTCTCCATGTTCTCCATCCACATTCTGCCGTAAAGTCCCACTGGTTCTTCCTCCAGTGTCGGTTCGTCGTACTGTATCATCGGAGTGTAAAGTCCGTCCTGTGGACTCAGAAGATACGGCTGTTCTATCGTTTCTGTCCCCGACGTCAGGGTTTCCGTTGTTATCTCCGGAAACCATTTCTCCTGTTTCAGAGTTCCGACTTCCTGTGTCAGAAACCAACCTATCTGTCCGTCCTTCATCACCACTTTCGCTGATGTTATCCCGTTGTGAAGTTCCTCCGGCTGTAGCTGCGGATAGTCCGTTTCCGACACTTTCAGCTTTTCTTCCTGACTCAGCTTCTGCCATTCTTCGTATTTCATTCTCTTTCGCTTCCTTTCTGATTAATTCATTCTGTGTACGTAATGTATCAAAGGCGTATTCAAGGCTTGTAAGAGCCTTTCTTGCAGCCGAAGCAGCAGCTGTAAGAAGATAAAACTTCTGCTCAACTGTCTGACAATAGCCTAAAGCAGCTCTATCAGGCTGTATTCTGTACCTTGCGCCGTTAACTTCAAGTCTGCCTGTAAGCATTACTTGTATCATGTTATGATAAGAGTCACGGAATTTAAGCTTGTCAGTATCAGGTAATGCTGCAAGTCCCAAATCCTGAATAATGCTTAAATCGTCCATTGGAGAGGTCACAGAGCTTTCTAATTCCATGAATAGCGGCTGTTCAGCAGCTAAATGTAGCTGAGAACGGATAGCTGAAACATTATTCTGAGTAACAGACCAACGCTTTGGCGGTATTTCCTCAATAACGTCCTCAAAATCATATAAAGTGATTAAAGTCCCTTTCTGATCGAGGAAATTAATACCCTTTGCTCCGAAAGTAACATGATAATCAGCACGTTCCCATTGCCCTTTTGAAGCAATGAACTGTGCATCAGGTCTGTTTGAATAAAATTCAAGCGCAACAGAAACAGGGTGCTTAAATACTCGTCCGAAATATTTTAAGAATTTCAGATATTCGGAGTCATTGCTTGTGACATTTTGAATTGTCTGTGCGCCAAGCTTACTGAAATGTCCGACGGGTGTAGGCTCTAACATGATGTAAATTCCTCCCTTATCATAGTATAGTTTTAGCCATAAGTCAAGATTTTGCACACAAAAGCCGCTGCTAACTTGTAACAGCAGAACAGAAAGAAACCTCCTTTTCTACGGAATTAGGCTTTATTGAAAAAGAAAAAACACGCTTTCACGCGGCAAATCAATCCTTAACGCCGCACATCAAAAAGCATATTATAATAAAGAATTATATATTCTAAGTTATAGTATACTTAAAGTAATAGACTTGTTTTTTATTTCAATATAGCAAGTTATTGGGTACTTAGAAGATGAGTGTAAATTTGCGGACTACCCTGTTTCAAAAAAATTTGTTCCGCTGACTTGACAAATCATATTTTTTGTGATATTATAACAAGTGAAATTTAAGCTTTTAAAAAGCGATGAACCAGTCCGATTGCATTTGCAGTACAATCGGGCTATTTTTTTTGCTTGTTTCTTTATCTTTCCCCTTACATATAGGATAAGGAAGTAATGATTATCGACATATACTCTTTTATTATTCCTTGCCTTACGTCTGCTCTTACGTATCAGCTGCAGCTGCTCAAGCTCTGAGATCGTTTCTATAATCGTCTCACGCTTCATTCCTGTCTGAGCTGATATATCATTGTAGCTGTTCCAACTGTCCTTCAGCTGTAGTGAATAGCTCTTACAGATGAATAGATATATCATCATCTGTCTCGGAACGAGCTGCCCGAAGGCTCTGCGATCCACAAAAAAGAAGCTGTCATTTGTTGGCAGCTTCTTTATTTCATATATGTATGTACCTTTATATCCGTTTTGCTTTACGGAGCGTTTAAGCGGTATTACAAGCCCTTTTGCTGCAAGGGTATCTATTGCCTTTGATACCGTTTGCACAGCCTTTATACCGCATTTCTGAGCTATTGTAGCTTGTTTCACCTTGACAGCGTTGCCCTCAAACATTGGATTTTCTGACGGTAAGCTGCATAAGTAAGCATATATGCTCATTTCTTTCGGATTTAAGCCGAAATCAAATATTTTATTGGATAATTTTATATTCCGCACTTTTGCACCTCTTTGTTATTTGTTTTCAGGAAAGCATTCTAAATAATAATCACATTCATCGCACTGTATCTCAATATCATCATGTTTACCGTTTCCTTGACACTCTGTACCGCCTAAAGATGGTTGCGGTAAGAAGTTGCTTTCAAGCAACTCCTGCATAGGATCAACGATTTTGCAGTTCTTACATTTATCATAGTCGATACTTCGTGTGTAATGTGTCATTCCTCCAATCCTTTCCTGTGTTACATCATTGTTATTATAATTTTCAAGTTGTTCTTTTGACATATAATCCTTTATACTCATACACATTCTCATGCTCCCTTATTATAATTTTCAATTTCTTCAATTTTTAGTACATAATATGTTGTTTCAGGTTCTGCGCCCCATGCAGTATTACCTTGCTTTACATCAAGCCTACATAATACCCTTAATGTAGGTGAACTCTTTGAATATCCGTTACGTAAAATAAGCCATACGCTTGTATTTGACGGTTTTGCAGCTTTATCAAGTAAGCCCACATTCATAAACCGTGATGTATAATATGGCTTAATATCACGATATTCTTCTTTTTTTACTCCCAAAGCAATCATATCAAACCATTGTTTTTTGATTGATAATGTCAACATTCGTTTCTCCCTTCAACCCAATCAGCTCATCTATCGAAATATTAAGAAATATCGCTATATTTGCTATTATGTCAATTGCTGGAGCACTGTTCCGTTTAAGGTTGTCCATTACGCTTTTATGGACATTGCATTTGCGGCAAAACTCATTTATCGACATATTTCTCTTATCACAAGCTGAATTGATGTTGTTTATCAGATTTTCTATTATCGTTTGCTTGTCCATTGTTGCACCTCTTGACAATATTTAGTTTATGTTTTATAATACAAATATGCATACATCAAAAAGAGCAGTTCGTTAATCCCTATGATACGACTGCTCTTTTTATTTCATAAAGCTTTATATCCAGTTCAGGATAATTCTCAGCTTCTTTTAAAAGAATATCTCTAAATTTATCTCTTTTTATTCCACCATTACCGCATCCAAGATCCGGAAACGCAAGGCTTTTAAAACCTGAATTTGAAGAAAACTCCAAAACCTTCCTTACGACCTCCGTAACATCTTCAATCTTGCTTCGACTCGCAGGAAAGCGCATTGTCACAGCATGGACTATTTTTTTACATTTAAGTCCTCCTGAACTTGTAACAAAGAAATCTCCGGCTTTATGTCCGAAGAACCATGAGGATATATGCGAATATTTTCTTGCTTTTCTCAGAGCTTCTCGTTCTACAGCACCTTTGGTGTAATAGTTAATATGCTCTGCAACACCTTTGTATAACTTTGAACGACAACGTTTACCGCCCATCCAACCACAGCCATTGGCTGCATTGACTATAATATCCGCCTCTGCTAATGCAATATCTTCTTTGATAACTTCGATTTCGTTCAATATAGTTTCTGTAAATTTTCCGTTATTTATTTCTGCTTTTACATGACGAATAACATGTTTAATCTCCGAAATGCTGTTTTGCTCTTTGTTCATATGTTTCACCTCTTGACAATAGTCAGTTTACGTATTATAATACGTATATGCATACATCAAAGAGAGCAGTTCGTTAATCCCTATGATACGACTGCTCTTTTTGTTTATTATTCAGTTTCATAGCGTGTAAAAGCTATATGACTCATTTTCTTTTATATACTCTTTATAATCAAGCGAATATAAGTTATAAACGTCAATATAATTAGATAAGTCTTTATCAAGCTGACTGTTATATTTCGCAATATCATCAATTAAAACATTGTATCGTGAATTCATGAGCATTGCCCTGATTACATCTTTCTCTGCGCTTATATCTTTAGTATCAATTGCTATTGTATATATGATACCATTAATTCGTGAACTTTTAGCCGCATCATAAACCGCTTGGTAATGATAATGCATTACGTTAATTGAAGGAATATAAAGCCAAATGTGATTGGGCTTAGTATCAAGCCATGTCGTAAGCTCTGCTTTACAAAATGCAGTTTTTATAATTATATCAATGTTTTCTTTTTGAGAATAATCAAGATTAAAGCAAGTTATACGCTCTGATAAAGGAGTTAAAACATATCCATCTCCTTTTTGGTCTAACATTCGTGCCTTTTCAAATTTGAGCAAATTAGTATAGTTACATTCTTCATTAGACAAATCAACGTATTTACCGCCTAAGCTTTCAATAAAGCTCTTATATTCACCATTATAATCAATCAGTACAATTTTATCATCTGTCTGTTGTATTACTGACACTATATCAAGTTTGAAAAAGAAATTATGACCTTTTCCTGAACCTGAATACAATTCAAAACCTGAAGGCATCATTAAAGATCTACGCTCCAAAATATCAAAAGTATATTTTTCAAGCTTTAATTCGGTAGTATCTTCTGAACTGTTCTCATTTACTTGTTCCATTTCTCCATCATTCCATACTTCTTTCATAAGATTACATATTGTTTCGAGACTTATATCTCCTATTTCTGCTGATTTTTTTATAAGTTCAAGGCTCTGCCTTATATATTCCATTTGGTATGCCACTACATTTTCCTTTATATTTGAGCTGACATAATAGCCTAAACCTTTCTGAGAAGTAACATATCCCTCTTTGATAAGCTGGTCATAGGCTTTTAATACAGTATTAACGTTAATATCAAATTCATGAGATAAGGAGCGTACAGACGGTAACTGATCGCCACCTTTTAGCTTTCCAAAGTTAATCTTATTCTTTATATCGTAAACTATCTGCATATAAATTGGTACTGGACTGTTTTTTTGTATTTCCATTATAAACGCTCCTTTTCGTTAATAGTCTTGACAGTTAAATGATACTATGATATAATAAGCTTGCTGCTACGGCAACAATATGACACTCCGATGCGCTCCATTTCCTGCACGGGGTGTCTCTTGTTATTTCAGGACACTGGATACTTTGATTTCAAGTGCGTCACATATCTTCTTATAGGTTGTTAAGGTTTGTGAACCTTTGGCATTTTCTACATTATATACCGTATTAGGGCTAACACCGGCTTTTGCAGCTAAATCCTTTTGTGATAGACCTAACTTCAATCGTTTCGCCTTTATTATCTCATTTGCAGCCGCTTTCATATATCTTCTCCTTGTTATGTCAGCCGTTGATATTTGTATCAACGGCTTTATTTTCATTGTTATCACTTTCTACCTCCCCTAATAGAGAAGCTAAATTACCTGATAATATTTGCTGTGCAAGCTGTTCTGCCTGCCTTTTTGAGAGTTTGCTTAATGCTGCGTTATCTAACAGTGTGAGAGCATCGGAGTATTCAGCTTTTTTAAGTTCTTCCTCTGCTTGAGCTAACTCTGATTTCTGCTTTTCAATGTCTTTGAGAAGCTCATTCAATTCATCTTGCATTGTCTTGATCTTCTCCCTTTTGCTTTCAGCATTGCTTTCAGATTTTGCGATTGCAGTTTTTAGAGTCTGAACCTTTTTATTCAAGGATTTTAATTCAACTTTGTTCATTTGATGTGTCCTCCGTTATTGTTTTTTCAAATAAGTCCTCGATAGCTGTTGGATAGCTCAAAGCCCCACTATCACTTCCAAATGTTTCAGCACTTCCAAAGGCAAAGCTACCTGTGAATATTTCCTTTGGATTTACTGGACTAACAGTATTCTTATTTATTACAGTTAGAATGTTCTGCTGATAATAAGCGTAATCAGGTGCTTGTCTTACCGTATCATCATATTTGGATTTCTGTGCTTTTCCGATAACGCTGTATTCAGCAACAGATACAGTATTTGTTATATTATGTCCGTTTTCAAATGTTCCGTCCATACCGAGAATACCACCTACAATACCCTCTTTGGTGAGTTGGTCTTTGGTGTATTCACCGCAAATAGGATAAAACTCACATGAATAGCAGTTTGAAATTATTGGACTTTCACCGTTACTACCGCCTACGGCAGCTATACCACCGGCACACAGTTCGCAGCTCAACGACGTATTACGTGATACACAGCCTTGAATATTACCACCGTAATAGTTTGGCAGCTCTCTGCCTTTGGCATCATACATACGTGAACCTGAAGCAGATCCTACAATTCCGCCGGCATTGAATATCTTACCTGAACAAGAGAAGCCACTGACAACGCAGTTTATGGAATTTGCTGATTTACCGCTTATTCCTCCTACATTGAGAATATAATCATCGGAATATACATTGACACTTACATCGGTTACGTAACAATCTTCTATCTGACCACCGTTACCGCTTATAGCTCCGACAGAATATCCTTCAGACTTCTTAACAATAACTTCCTTTTTTTCTTCCTTTTCTTCTTCCTTATCAATAGGATTACCATTTTCATCATATTCTATCTTCTCAGCCGGTACTATGATAGGAGCTGTTGTAGTAGGTTCTGCTGTATCATCAGGTATTTCTCCTAAGTTGATAGAGGAATGTGACACAGTACAATGCTTAATAAGCGTTTCGCCTGTCTCATAAGCTTCATTATTCTTATGATAACTGTAATTGAATACACGACATACAATTGCACCGTAATCCTTATATATTGTCTCATTTATGGAGGAATTCTTGATATTGACATTCTTTATGGTTGCACCTGATACATCACCGAATAATGGACTATCAATGTACTCTATCAGGAAACCACCACCGTCATATTCAAAATATTCCGAGTCAGGATCGTTTTTTAACTCATTTACGGTATCAATAGACTTATGAGAAGCATAACTCGGAAACTGTATATCCTGAGTCTGCTTAAAATATCCTCTTGCACCTTCATCTGCCATAAGTTCAAGCTGATCATAATAGTCTATACGATACGGATCATTCTTGGTTCCTGAACCACCACCATACTTTACAAGTACACGATATAGTTTCTTATTTTCTCTGAACTCATAGCTTTGTCCACCGTAGTACTCTATCTGCTTTCCGTCAGGGATTGAAGAAAAACCCCATGTATAACCGGGAACATGAGTAAAGAAGTCAGTTTTATCAAATTCAGGTAACGTAATTGTGGCTACTCCATCGACAATAGCTCCTTTTAGCTCAATATCTTCCATTGGAATAGCGGAATAGGAACGGTCAATAGACACAGTTATCTGCTCTGCACCGGCATCTAAATCCATTTGTTCAGGAATAATCATTCCGTCCTCATTTATCGGAAGTGTTGAAGTCTCTGTTGCTTCGGGAAGAATACTGTTGCTAAAAAGCTTCTTACCAATAGCAATACCACCAAGAGCAGCAACGGCAGCAATACCAAAACAAATTACACCGATAACAGCAGGTGATGTTTTTTTCTTCTTTGCTACTGCTTTACTCTTGTTTTTGAATTCAACAGCAAGCTCTCCTTGAGAATAAAAAGTTGAGTCGGTACTTATAATGTTTTCAAAGGTTTCAGGCTGCATACTGTTATCGAGTTTTTCCTCGGTATTATATACAGCATAATCGACGTAAACGACCTTTGGCTTGTAATCATGCATAAACTCTTTAAATTGCTGATTTTCCCGAATAATTTCTTCGGTCAATTGTTTGTCATCTCCAAGTATTACATAGGTCGTTATTGATTTGTTTTTGGAGCTTACGCAATTTGCACGGGCAAAATAGGTCATTACAGCTTTTCCCTCGCTTTCTTCTTTTCTTGCAGTATTTTAATCAGGCAAAATCCACCGCCACCAAGTAATATCCAAAGGTCAATCCAATAAAATCTCCAGTGAGGTTTTTCATTTTTTGTCTTACTTTCATTGTTGACATTTGTATCAACGGCAGCTGCTTCGTCGTTGATACTTGTGTCAACATCATCTTGCATTTCAATAATATTGGCGTCCACAGCGGTCTGTTCTTCGCTGATACTTGTATCGTTAGCCGATTTGTGTTTCATATAATCAGAAACTTTATTTGTAACAATACTGCCAATTATAATGAAAAGGAGAACAACGACTACAACGGAAAATACTTTGTTGTTATCAATAGTCTCTCTTATTTTTTCTACTCGGTCCTTATGAGATTTCATTAGATCACCCTTCCTTATCTTCATCGAGAATATCAGGATTTTGCATAAATCCTTCTATTGTTAAGTCAACCCATTCCTTATAAAGGTCATTGAAGCCCCAACTATCCATGATAGCATCTTTATCCAATGCAGTTAGCGTTATTGAATGAAGCGTATGTATGTGGTCACAGGCTTTTGTTTCTGTTACTATGGTTTCTGGTGTATTGTTCAGTACATCAATATAGTAGTCGGAAATACGGTCTAAATCTGCAAGGCAGTCAAGTCCGTAATTTGAAGTATAAGCAGAACCAGTTAGCCATGAATAAACTAAATTCCAGTTGTCTATTCGCCAACCTATGTTGCCTTCCCAATACTGAGACTGAGCTGCACCATTAGGGATATGCATACAATGCTCAATCAGCGGTTGTATATCGTCTCTCCACTCATAAAAAGCATTCAAAGATGTATCACAGTTATATTTAGCAGTATCAAAATCGGGATTATGCTTTTCTTCCCGATGTACGGTACAATCTTGAAAAGGACAGGTTTGATTAGCTGATGTAGTATCTGTCCATGTAACAAAAGATGTTAGAAGATCGTCAAAAGCTTCTTGATTGAACACTACATCGTATATCTGCCCTTCCGACTTGTTTTCATCATTCTTTTCTTTCTCAAGCTTAACATACAGAAGCGATATAGCTGTTGCTTTATCAATGGAATTGCTGAACTTTTCCTTGATACCTTGCTTTCGGTTGTCTCTTGCAAAATCAGTAGCATATCCACCACCTTCAGGCAAGCTAATCAAACTTACAAGATCAGAATGAACACGGTCACTATCTGAATAATATAAACTGTCAATATCTGCATTAAAATCGTTTTGCCTGTTTTCACAGGCTATTCGATAGTATTCCTTTGCTTCATTGAAAATTTCAGTATTTTCTTTGTTGGTTCCGGCAGCTGTACCATATGCTATATTTGTATTAGTTCCACCGGCAGCACCTCCACCAAGTATGATAACTAAGGGATATAAAATCGTAATTACCAGTAAAATGAATATAGCTGCTATCCAAAAGATGGGATTTAAGACAATGGCAACAACATGAGCTGCTGCTGTAGTTGCTATTCGTATTACTCTTGCTGCTCCTTTTGCTGCTTTGATTGGTGTACGATATATTATTTTTACGGTTTGTACAGCTTTTTTCGGAGCTTTAGCCGCTGCTCTTGCTGTTCTTGTAGACGTTTTAGCAACTTCTTTTGTGGTTTTTACTGCTTTGTTGGCAAATTTAAGAGCATCATAGCCAGTATCGGTAGTGCTATTAGTATCAATAGACTTGTTAAATGGATTTGCTCTTGCAGCAATATTTTTACTTGCTCTGAAAGAAACCTTTAGAGCATCTTTTGAAACTGTAAAAGCTGCTTTAAAAGTTTTCTTTACAGGGTGCGGCTTTAATTTTTCCATTAAAGCATCCAATCTGTCCTTCCTTTGGGAGATTGAGTCTCTTATTTTTTGACTTTCTTTTTCAAGTTTGTCCCTTCGTGAGTCAAGATATTCAATATCTTTTTGCAGCTTCTTAATGCTTTCCATATTCTGTGCATTCTTGTTCTCTATTGAAGAAAGAGAAGCTATGTTTGCCTTTTCTTCGGCTATTCTTTCACTTATTCTTATTATCTCATTATTGGCTCTGCGCAACTGTTCAGACATATTGTCTATACTTTTTATCTCGTTTTTAATACCTTGTAGTCGAGTATGGGGTGCTGTTACAAATCTACCGACATTTACAGCTGTATTAGCAGCTATTTTAGTTCCTTTATATGCAAACTGAGCAGCTTGCTTTGATTTATCTACCGACTGATAGCCTAATTTTAAAGCATCCGTACCTGTATCAGAGGTACTTTCCTTATCAATAGGCTTGTTCAATGGATTGTCTATGATACTCACCTCCGTTCTGCGTTGATATTTGTATCAACTTAATTATGCTGTTTCAGTATCCTCGTTGAACTTAGTTGTAATTATCTTATAGATACTGGAGTTTGTCGGGAATTTATTTTCAAATGGAATTGTACCGTATTCATCGGCATATATCAGACCACTACCGGGAGATGAATTTGTTACATACATCATGGTTTCAGGTGATATATTCAGTAGTTTGGCAAGTTGTTCTCTATCTGTAGCATTCTGAGACAGCATTACAATGAATTTGGTATTTGAAAGCATAGTTCTCGCAAGCTCTGAGCGAAGCAGATCGTCAACATTTTGTGTAATACCTGTAGGTATTCCGCCCCATTTACGAGCACGTTTATACAGCTCATAGAAGAAATTTGCAGATTGTTCTGATTTGAAAAGAAGATACATTTCATCTATGTAAATTCTTGTGCTAATGCCCTTAACACGGTTTTTAGCAACTCTATCCCACAGGTTCTCAAGAACTATCATCATACCAAGTGTCTGTAGGTTTTTTCCGAGTCCCTTAATGTTATACACGACTATTCTCTTATTTACATTAACATTAGACAAATTTGAAAAGACGTTCATACTACCGTGTACATAAAGGTGCAGCGTTTGCTTAAGATATACAATATCAGATTTCACCTGATCGGCAGCCTTTTCCTCATAAGCTTCAAGTTCATCATAGAACTCACGTAAAGTCGGCATATAATGATTGTTGTATGTATTATGCATAACATCATCGATAATAGTTTTTTGAACAGGAGAAATTTCCTGATTACCAAGAATACAAGAAAAGAATGATAACAGGAAGTCGAGTTTTGCTTTTATTGGATCATAAGATGTATCCGTCTTATCGGGATTTTCAGTAAGATCAAGAGGATTTATAAACGTTTTAGAATTCTCGGATATGTATATAACTTCTCCACCAAGAAGTTGTGCAAGAGCGGTGTATTCACCTTCGGGATCAACGATGAGTATTTCATCGTCTGTCTGTAAGCGAGAATACAGCATTTCAAGCTTAGCAAGGAAACTCTTGCCGCCTCCGGGAATACCAAATATAAATCCATTAGGATTGATGAGCTTTTTACGGTCAAAGAGAATAAGGTTCTGTGTCATCTTATTTTGTCCATAGTACAAACCTCCCCTATGGAGTAATTCTTTAGAATTGAATGGCATAAAACCTGCTGTAGCAGACGAGGACAGCGTTCTTCTAATCTGCAAATTCTTGTCTTTGTCAATAGAAGCAGAGTTGCCAACAGGCAGTACACTGTCAAAGGCTTCCTCCTGAAGTGCAGAACACTTCATAGGTTGCAGCTGATACTTGCGGAGAATAATTTTTAAAGCATCAGTATTCTTTTCCAATTCCTCAAATGATGGAGCTGTAAGCATTATAATGATATGTCCACGAACCATTTTCTCATTCCGTTCTTGTAAGTCAGTCAAGAATGATTGTGCCTGTTCCATATCTTTCTGGAGCTGTGTTCCCTCTATCGGATCAATAAAAGCACCTTTTGTTGCCTCGGCGGACTTCTTAACCTTTACAATGGCTTCTTGCTTCATATCTGTGTTTTTACGCTGTAAAAGCCTTATTGCTTCAACCTGTTCAACAAATTCAAGGTTTTCGGTTATTATCATTGTTTGATTAAGCTCGATAATCTCTTTGAAAATGCTGTCAACAATTGAATTTGGATATTTCTGAATTGCTATACACCTTGCATAGCTATCATTGAAAAGAAAATAATCTTTTTTAAACTCCATGTACTCTGGACAACAATGCTGCTTTTCAGCACGTCTTGCAAATTCATCACGCGAACAAGGCAATATCTTGCAGTCTACATCACGGAGAATATCCGCTATAAGACGTACCCTTTCGTTCGCATTTAATGGTATAAGTTCTGTTCCCATGCGGTTAAGGCAATTTATCATATGTGCTTCAAGGTTAAAGAAACGTGTATTTGCTTGCTCAAAATTGATAGCAGCTATAGTTACTGTAAATACCTTGCGGCATTGCAGACCATTCTGACCATGTGTAATCTTATCACGCAGAATGTCGTTGAACTCATGACGTTCATTATCAAGACCATCATTCTTATCCTTCAGGAGAATTTTATCACTGAATTCTTCCTTGTTTATAGCTGTGTTAAGGATTGAAATCTGCAAACTTGCACAATCATCGAACCCATTAAGCAGTTCGATGTACAATGCTTGCAGTTCTTCTTGCTGATCTTGTGTTACAGCTGAATAATTTATATCAGGCACAAGGTATGTTTTTGAATAAAGGTTGGCTGTCTGCTTGCCAATCTTTACGCCAGTTTTATTCAGCATGACATAATTGCTTACAAAGCACTCATACGGCAATGTTTGTATTGTTGTACGTTTTATAACACGCTGTTCTTTTTTTGCTTTTTCCTTTTTGTTGCTCTTTTTTGATGAATTCTCACGTTCTTTATCACGTTCCCTTGCCGAGTTTCCTGAACTGCTTTTTTTCTTGAATAGGCTCAATTATTTTTCACTCCTTTGTTTCTGTTTTCTTTTCTAACTCTGTTTTAACCGTGTCATTATTAGATAACGAATTTACAAGCTCAGATTTAGCCAAAAAGCTCATTCCTGAGCCTGCCTGAGCCATAACATAAAATGCTTTACCCTTACCGGGCTTACCAAATTTAAAGCCATTTGCATTTGTATTTTTCATCATCTTACGGTCATATAAGATCTTGTTGTTATTATTGAACTGCCCGAGGTATTGAACAGCATTTTTTATATCGTTATCTAAATTCATACTTGTATATCCTCCGTTTCTGTTTCCTCATATTCACCGGCATCAATCCGCTGTTGTATTATCAATTCTTCCAACAGTTCAACGTGAAGATCTTGCAGTGTACTGTCAGTATCTTCATAAACCCTTTTTTGAGGAAGAAAAGTAAATTGCAGCCATGAACGAGCATATTCCTCAAATTTCAGTCCCTGAAATTTAAAGAATCCATATCCTACCCACGGAGCTGTCATAATAATTATGATCCACGGAAGAATATCCGAAGAAATACGTCCATGACCAATAACTCCCACAGGAATTGCAGTGATCATAGCTCCTGCAACAGCTATCAATTGCCTGAGAGATAAGCCAAAGATGACTTTTGATTTATAATCCTGTATTTCTGACGGTATTTTTACTTCTAACATTGTTTCACCTCCGTTGATATTTGTATCAACCAATACCACATATTTTCTTAGACCATGCACCTGAACGCATAACTCCAAGTCCCAATGCACATAGCTCAATGAAGAACATTATATTAAATGATGTATAACCGTTTGCTTGCATCCACTTTGCAGCTGCTGCATTAGTAGCTACAAACGCAACAAACATCATTACAATAACTGCTATTTGCAGTATTGTCGCTATATAGTTCTTAATGAAGCTTTTTGCAACGTCATTTGTTGTATCAGAAGCAAATGTCGCAAGAGGAAGGGGAGCAAAGATAGTGTATATAGTCAGCTCGAATACTCGACCAATAACTATTACGAATACGATGTATGCAATCGCTTTCATTACAATAAACATCCACTGATTTCTTGCTATTTCCCATAATGGAAAGAAGTTTCCCTCTTTAGGGGCTGGAAATGCGTTGTAAAATTCGCCTAATCCAATAGCAACCTTAATTGAACCGTCCTCTTTATGTGGGAATGAAGCGTTGGGATAGAACATTCTGACAGCATCATGAGAAATAGTATATCTTGCCTGTTCGTAATCATTACCCATTTTTTTGTCTGCCCAATATTCAAACCAACCTTTATCTAATTGCTGAAAAGTTCCTTCAGGGAAATTTATGAGGTATGTATGCTTATCGCCACATGGTAAGAATTCATTGGACGTACCTGTTGCTGCTGCATTTATAGAGTCAAACATAGAATAAATATATCCCATGATCGTGTCAGCATTCTGAACGACTTGTTTAATGACTATAATTTTTATCAGGAAAATCAATATATTTTCCCAACGTGATGACCATTCAAAGTTTATAGACTTCTTGAAGAAGTCTACCATAAGAAGCAAAGTTGCTGTTACAAGTGCCATAGTTTTGGTCGCATTATGAATGGCATTTGCTATCTGATAATCTCCACCGCTTGCCGGTAAGTTATTTAAAACTGTCCACGGGGATAATCTTGAAAAGCTGAATGCTTTAGTAAGAATATTGTTGGTTTCCATACAATTCTCTGTAATATCAGTATAAACATCATGTACATGAAAACCGAATAAATCCGCATGAGCTACTAAAGGAAAGAATATCTGTAACAGACCGAATACAATAACAGCTGTATAGGCTATTCTTCGTGTTTTTTTCAATTTTTGATAGTAGGGATAAGGTATTACCCCATGCATTTACAATCCCTCCTTAAACGAATGTATGTAGAATGGCTGATACAGAAACAGCTATTCCTCCTGCCGCCATAGTTTTTAACCCTGATACCTTTTTGACAGCATCGTTGTCTTTGATTGAAAATCCGAACATTGTTGCACCTATAAGCATTGCTAATGCACCAACTCGACGTACCCATCTACCTATGAATTGTAAAATAGACTCAAATTCATTTTCGGCAGCTGCGTCTGAATATGTTGCCGGAATATTGAATATATCCAAGTTACCGACAGCAGCTTGTATCATAAAACCTGAAACCATTATCAATACTCCTTGAAGCTGTTCTTTTGCTTCGTCATCTTTGACACCCAAAGCAAATTTTACAGCACCTATAAATGCGACAATACCGCCGATACGCGAAATCCATAATTGAAAGAAATCAATTCCGTCTTTTGCAAGTTCATTTGGCGTCCCGGTAGGTGGATCAGGAAGGAATGATAAAAAAGCTGCAAGGTGTGATAGTAGTAATTCCATTCAAAACCTCCTTGCAATAGAAAGTATATCTGCCCTTGTTATACAAGGGCAGATATTCTATTTCATCAAGTGAACAGATCAAACATATCAGCAGCGGCGCATACTGCCCAAACAACAAATCCGGCAGCTAAAGTCATAAGTCCTGTCTGCTTACGTTCAGCATCATCATTCTTGATGGCAAAGCCGAACATTACTGCACCTATAAATGCAACAGCTGCACCGATACGACGGATCCATGTTATAAAGAAGTCAATGGTGTTTTCATATGCAGAGTCAGCGGTTGCTGCTTGCTGCTGCTGCTGATTATTACCAAGCTGCTGAATAACAGGCTCATCATAAGTGTTTGCCATAGCCTGAACGTAGATAACATCGTCCTCGTATACTGGAGTTTCCTCAACAACAGCTACTTCAGCAGCTTCATTCTCAGCTGCAAATGCTGTCATAGGGAGAGCGGCTATAATAGCCATTGTAAATACTGCCATGATAAGAGTTGCAAAACGTGTAAATACTTTTTTCATAATAAAAACCTCACTTTTAAAATTTAAAATTTACATTGAAATATCGTCAAATCTGCCATCTGATGCTAAGTCTGCGACAAGATCTGACAAAGGTGGAGTTGAATTCTCCGTTAAAACAACAGCTTCGTCAATTAATTCGGGGGATAAATCCTCGATTGGCGAAGCTGCTGTATCAGGTATATTGAATTGTACTGTGTCCACTGTACTTTGTTTAAGCTCGCTCTGAGCTTCGCTTATACTTCCGTCAGGATTTAAAATGTCGGGCGTGACCGGTTCCTGATCTTCACTTGTAATTTCCTCCTTTCCCTGTATCATAGGTTCACCTAAATCATAGCTGTCAAATTCAAAGTGCACTTTTGAATATTCGACTACCTCATTAAGTAGTTCTTCTTCTCCATATATCCGAATATCCTTGCTTTCAAATAAACTGAGAATATCGGCTGTGGTTGAAGAAAATGTATCAATCAGCACGTTTTCTGTCAGAGAGCTGCTCTTAGGAAATGCGTTGATATTTGTATCAACTTTTAAATCGTAAGAAGCTGCTGCGTTATCCTGTGTTTTTTCGTTGATATTTATATCAACGGGAATTACAGGCTTAACGTCCTTGACTGATAATGCTGTAATTGAACTGATTTGAAATTGTTTTTCTGCTCTCTCCTTATCTGTACCCGATAAGGCTAAAAAGCTATAATTCGGATGTTTTTCCAATGGATATTTTTTGCAGTAAAACGGATTGTGTGAACGCATAATCAGAATACATTCATCAATCGGAATAGAACCGACCTCATTAGGCTGTAATAGTTCTCTGCCAATTATTTGATTATTCTCGTTTGTACTGGACTGCCTTGCACCCTTAGTCCTGTTTCTGCCCTTTATATCAATAGTCTCTTTACCAAGAGACTCAGATATATATTTTTTAGTTGTATCCTCGTTACCGCCAAGAAACAGTATCGAACTACAACAACCGATTATCGCCTCCCAAGTCTTTTCATACTTTGCTTTGAAAAGCGATAATGTCTGAATAATAACATTAAGACTTACATTCATTGAACGTACAAATGCTATCGTTTCGTCAAAGTCAGGTATTTGCGGTATGTTACAAAATTCGTCCATGATACATCGAACATGAACAGGGAGCTTACGATCATTATTTGCGTATTTAAAGTTAGCTCTGTTTTGAAGAACATCAAACATCTGTGTATATAGCATTGTAACGAGGAAACTGAATGTCTTATCTTTTGCCGGTACTATAATGAATAATGCTGTTTTTTCATCACCTATAGTTTCAAGTTGAATGTTATCACAACACGTCAGGTTCTCGACCTCATTCAGATTGAACATGAAAGTTTTGACATTGGCTGAAGAAAGAAAAGATTGTCCTGTTTCTTCAGGGGCTTGTCTTATCTCTTTGTATAGCCTTATAGCAAGTGAATCGGGATTTCTGCTTTCAAGCTCTATAAAGTCATAGTCAAGAGGGCAAAGGAATGCGGCTTTACGTCTATGCAGATAATCTTCATCAGACTCATTTATTTCTCTTTCCATGAAATATCCGTCAGTTGAACCACGAGGTGGATACATGAGTTTTCTCATTTTTTCTGTTATTGAAAAGAAATTCAAATGTGTTCTATCACGTGAAGACTCTATAACATTACCGTTATCGTCCCATTCTGCGTTATATATGCTTTCTTCAAAAAGAAGAAAAACAATTGCTTCAAGTAATGCTCTACCTTTCTGTGACCAGAAATCGTCCTTTTCTCCGTCACCCTTTGTAGCTGAGAATAATACTTCAATCATCTTGATTACTTCTTGCTCTGAAAAGTTACCTTCATAGTCATATACATATTCAAAAGGATTGTAGTTATTTGAATATTTCATCTGTATCAGATTAAATACTCGTATTTTATATCCCGCTTCTGTGAGCATTTTTCCTGTGTTAGCAAGGATTTCACCTTTAGGATCAGTAATTACATAAGACGTATTTAACTGACATATATTAGGAAGAGCAACGTATCTTGTTTTACCTGAACCGGCATCACCGATTATCATAACATTAAGGTTTAGATTATGCTGATATGTATTCAATGATAACTTGACTTCTTTGCTGAGAATAATATTATTATCAATATTAAATCCAATAAATCTGCCTTTATCATCAAATACTCTCTCACCGTTACGAAGAACAGGTTTAAACACAGGTTCTTTTTCTTTTTCAGCAAGGCTTTTCATTTCATTTTCATCGCCCCACTTAGCCGAACCGTATTCAGTACCTTTACGGTGAAGTCTTTTCTTTTCTTCACTGTATTTATATATAAAATAAACAGCTATACACATTAGGCTTAAAAAAGCCATCTTAGGTACATAGCTGTTTTTATCAGATATATGTGAGAAAAGATATGACATATCTGATGTAATATGCTTAAATCCACTACCGATCTTAGTAGCATCGACCTTGCCATTCTCTTTAATGGAGAAGTCCATTGCACCACCTAACATTGCAGCCAGAAATGTTATGATAATGGTAGCAGCACCACCTATTATAACGGTAAAGCGTGTTATTCGTGGCTTTGGACGGGGAACACTCATGTTTATCGTCCTCCCCGTGAAGCTGCTGTAGGAGCTTTTTCGTTTGTGTTATGCAGCTCATTAAGCACATTACCACTCTGATTTTCCTTACGCAGATGAGTGTTTTCCTTTATTACTTCGTTGTTACTGTTTTTGTTTATGCTTTCACTATTGCTTTCAGCTCTTTCAGGTTTATCACTCTTTTCAGCTGTTTCAGCCATTTCTGCGTTCTCTGCACTTTCAGCAGAAACAGAAGCTTCATTAAACTTTTCAAGGAATTCTGTTTCCATCATAAAGTTTTGATACTCTTCTTTAGAGTCGAATATCAGAACGTCGTTACTTATACCGGCTGTCATTGACATATCATTTTTAAGATTTGTCCATGCGTGTTTACCATTTTCTTCAATAACTGCATTACCTTTAGCATCTGTTGTATGCCCATCGGTAAAGTTGCCGATATTTGTCTGTCCGTTATATAAACCGTAGTTATGGACAACACGATCACCGTTATGACTGCCTGATACAACTATATGTCTTTCAGGATTTGCAGCACAGCAAACAACCATACTGTCATACTTGTTCTGCTCTCGTTTAGTCATGCGGTTCATAGCAGTGTTATAATCAGTTTTGTTCTCATATACTGATTTAACGTGCTGTGCAGTATTTTCAGCGTTATCCTTATATTTGTTGTAAATCGTTTCAGCCTGTTCATAAGGAACATCATACTTTTTGCTGATTGTTTCGATTGCTTTGTTACGAGTAGATATAAGCAAGCTGATATTGCTTAAATCAGCAAAAGCTCTTTCTTCAACTGCTATCAGAGGTTCAGCAGACTGTAATTCCGCTTTACGATATACATTCTTTGCCATTTCCTTTGCTGTTTTGTCCGATACACCCTGAGCAACATACAACTCCTTAAGCTGTTGAATTGCGTTTTTCTTGTTTGAAAAAGAAAGATTGAGTTTCTTTGTGCCGTTCATGTTTGTGTCTTCTGACTTCACAGTACTTTCAACTTCAAAGAAATTTGAATTTCTCCTTTCAATCTTAGTGGAAATGCTATCTATTCCAATATCGTCATCATTGCTGAAATCCATATTATGCTCATGTAAATTCTGAATTTCACCGTTTATACCACGATATTTAGCGTTTACCTGAGATATATGTTCAGCTTTTGCAATGAGTGCGTCCTGTTCACGTATGTCAGTTACACCAAGCATCTTCTTTATCTCATTACGCATTGCTTCTTTGGATTGATTAGGCGGATCGAGTATTACAAACTTCTCGCGCTGCCTTTCTTCATCGTTATACATGAACGCTATTTTGGATTTACCATCAATTCGTGTATTAACATAATAGCATTCGTATGGCTTTGTCAACGGGTCCTCATTATCCCATGTTACCTGAGATATATATGAGAACTCAGCTGTAGGATCATCGGCAAAATACTTTTGCTTATCATCACCCTTGAAAAGCTCCTGTCCTATCTTTGCTGCTGCTATATTTGCCTTGTTTTCGTCATAACCAAAGGTGTTTTGAAATTGCAAGGCTACTTCACGTTTATTCGGAACGCCCGAAATACTTATTTCATGTCCTGTAAGAAGATTTTTTATTGTTATATTTCCTTCTTCATCATTATCGAATATCTGTACTTCGTTCTCAACAGCAGTACATTTCTTCAAAAACTGTTCTCTTGCAAACTTAATAGCTTTTTCATCGACCTTTTCATACACACAAAGGTAATCGTCGTTTCTCGTCTTTGCAAACTGAGCAGCAAGGTCACATTCTTTTAGTTCTGAGATGATAAACGGTATTTCCCATTCTGAACACTTATAGTTTCCAAGCTCTTCAGGGCGAGTTTTCATGTTGTTTATAACAGTATCAGTTGCGATTTTTTTGAATATTGGAAGGTCGCTCTGCCTAACGTAGGCATATATAGTACTTTTATCCTTATTCTTGTAGAATGCAATAGGAATACCGCTTTTCTTTGCCTGAGCTGCCATGTATGACGCATCTTTGGAGCTAAAGCCGTTCTCAGATGTAACGTATTGAATGCCATTTTTCAGGCAATAATCTGTAAGCTCCTTTGAAGAAACCTTACCTGATTTTATATCCGTTATATCATTGTTATGAACATCGAGCTTCTTGTTTGCTTTATGCTCTCTGTGTATAGCAGCAAGGTAATGTAGAAGCTTTCCAATGATATCTGCAATAGTACGAACACCTATTTCAGCTACTTTACCCGATACCATTACGACGGTACCTGTAACCTCATCACCCATATTCATTGTAAACACCTCCAAATGGGTACAAAAAAAGCTTTAGTATGTGTAACTAAAGCTTTCTATGATATATTAAGTTATATTGATTATTCTGCTTTGAATTCTTTCTCAGTAGCAGTTGGTTTTAAACCACTTTCTGCATAATAATCTTCAATTGATGTGTCCTTATCCTTTGGAACAAGCGAAATCTTAACAGTATCACCCATATTGAAATCTTCTTTATCAAGAACACATTCAATTTCCGGTGCATTACCTGTAGTTGTACAAACAGCCTTACCGTCTACTTCACTGAAAGAAACTTTAATATTTTCAAATGGATCTATCTCCTGTAATTCAGTCAATCCACTTACTGTGAATTCACTGCTGCCGGGGACGAATTCAACATTATATTTATCACTAAGTTTTTTATAATCATCTTTCCAAGTGATTTTTATTTTATCTCCATTAGCATAATGGTCAAATCTTTCGATTTCTTCAATATCAATGCTTTTTAGAAGCTCATTCAAAACAGCATCACTTTGAGCATCTTCAACATAAGGCTCAGGTAAACCAAATGCCGCCGGATGATCTACAATCATTTGATTTACATCAATGCCATATTTTTTTGAATAACCGACAGTATCATAACCTTCGCAAGTATTATGGAAATAATCAGTAAGATTAATCTGAACCTTTGAAACTGTAGTTGATACACTACTTTCTTTTGTCTTAGGCGTAGCATTTTCTGTTTTGGAGTTACTTGCTTTACCACATGAACAGAGTAGTAAGATACAAGAAATAGGAGCTGCGACTTTTAGAAATTTGGAAACTATCATATGTTTTACCTCCATTTTAATATACGTTGATATTTATATCAACGAGCTTTATGCCTATTTATCGTCAGTTATACCGTTGATATTTGTATCAACATCCCTCACCATAGTCATTAAACTCAATTGATAATGCCCTTGCAACTTCAATAACAAGTCTTTTTTGCGGAAGAGACATAAATAATTCATAAGGAATGGAATAGTTAATACCATTGCAACCGATAAAGAATATGTATTCTTCACCCATTTTAACGTCCACTCCTGTGTAATTAAAAAACTTGGTGTCAGTTTGGGCTTCTACTTCTTTTATTGCCGAAACGATAGCGTTTCTCTTCTTACGCATTATTTCTCTCTCAGGCTCACCATGCATAAACTATCCCTCCTTTAATATGTTGATATAAGTATCAACTTGACGTTTGGCTTATTATAGGCGTTTGTAGCGTTGATATTTGTATCAACGCTATATCAGCCATATTGAAAAGAAAACATTTCATATTGAATTATATCATAGCAGCAGCTCAAAGTCAAGATAATAAACTTAATCTCAACCGAATGGCACTTCGTCTGTTGCTATTCCGTTAAACTCAACTGCCGAGTTTGAACCGCCATTTGAGTTTGTACTATTATTTTTGTATCCAAAAAACTCAACTGACTCAACGAGTATGTACTTAAAAGACGTTTTCTGTCCATTCTTTTCATACTCATCACTCTTATTCTGACCAACAATAAGAATGCCATTGCCTTTTTTGAAGTATCTTGTGATAAATTCAGCTTTCTCTCTCCATGCAATTACTGTCAAGAAATCTACACCTCTTGTACCGTCAGTCTTTTTATATTCCTCTGGAACAGCAACAGTAAACTGACATTTTGAAATTCCGCTTGTTGTTTGCCTGAGTTCAGGATCAGATGTGAGTCTGCCGGTTATAATTGCCTTGTTCATAATTCATACCTCCGTTTATTATAGATTTTGTTGCTATAACAGCATTTTTGTCTTTAAAATGATTATTCTTCATCCAGTTCGTTCATATCCTCATCAGACGGTATGTGAAAATACTTGCTATCATCAGAATCATTAAGCCAATTAACAATAGTATCAACTACATCTTGACCAACGAGAGAAGTATATTCTCCTAAGATAATCCTGTTATTATTTACATCTGTTGCAAATACAATTTCTTTAGTATTGCTATTTAAAACTTCATTTTTAAAAACTTCATCATTTCTGCTTTTAACAGGTATCCATACGACAGATACTATATTCTCCATATTAATTGCATTTCCTAAATAGTTAATTAACCATTTCATTTTAAAATACTCCTTTATTTATTGTTATTTGTGTCAACGTATGAAACCTTTTGAGGAAAGCCCCAAATCAAAGTCGAATATTTCTTGACCTACAACATCACCTACTTTCATCTGCCAACCAGTGTAAGCTCCACCGTCAACATTAAAACTACTGCTTTCAAAATATTTGGCAATATCTTCCTTATCCTTGAATACTCCCAAAAAATCATCGTAATTCGACATTTTTAATGTCAGCACGATGAAATCATACTCTTTTCTTCCTTTGTAGATTATCATCCTTTATCTTCTCCTATGAGGTCATACCGTTGTCGGGATAATTTCTTTACATTTTTAGTATATGTATCATGATCCTTCAACGCTTTTTTAAAGAAATCTTGTACCTCCTTACTTTCCGATTGAAGTGAATTTTTCAGGCACTGCCTATCAGCTGCCTTGCCGACAGTATCATTTATGTAATTGCCGAGAAAATGCTGGCAATTTTCACAGTAAGCTCTACCGGAATAATTTGTAATCAGGCTATCATACATATCTGTATTATCAGTCTCATTACCGTCAAATCGTATACGGAAGTGTATTGTTCCTCTGGTTTGCTGCTTTTCATAGAATTCGTCACAACCGCAGAACGGACAAGCTTCCAAATCCTTGAACCTCATTACTACCTCCTTTTTTACTTATTTTTCTTGTGAGATAAACATACCATTAGCTTTTCTCTGCTCATCCATTTCCTTAAAAATGCCCTCATACTTTAATAAAAGTTTAAGATTTTTTTTGTCGTTTACACTATTAAGAATTGATCTTTTGATCATAAGTGTCATAAAAATCGCACCTATTATACATAACGGAACTCCGAGCATTAACATTATGCTTCCGAGCACTTTTTTATGTAAGATAAAATATATTCCACAAAGCTCTGTAAATATTCCAACTACAAAGAAAAGGTACAAATCACCTGCATCGTATTCAGCAGCCAGTTGATTTTTTTTCTCTTTGCTTAGCTTGATAGCCTTATTCCGTATTTCTTCTATTCTCTCGGTTTCAGGTAAGCAGAGTTCAAATCTGGAATGGAATGTACTTAAAAGAAGTGAAGTCACTACACACTCTTTATCCTCTTTCATTCCTGAGAGAAAGTCAGGCATTGTCCGTGTTCGTATTCGCAAGTAATTCTCATACGGTATAAAGATAATACGATCATCATCACCGTATCCGCATAAAGCAACAAGATCACCTTTCTCATAAACTGTGTCTTGCTCTGCAAACTTCTCTTTTACTCTGTATATTCCAACTCTGTCTGCCAAAGGCTTGAAATCTTCCATTTCCTCTAATATGGTTGAGATAGGCTGCTCGTTGAGTTTATACATATTCATCTCTCCTTTGAAAAAAAGAATGGGAAATACATCATTATTCCCTCAATATCCGATTTGAAATCGGTAATCTCAGGTATCTTATTCATAACATCATCTCGATATGAAATGTACCAACCCATTCCATTGGTAAAGGTTGTCCAGTTATAGGTTTCTTTTTTGTATTTATCACGTTCCACTTGAACCTTTCTACTTAAATTAAGGTACTTGTCGATATAGTCATAAGCTGTAAAATCCCCACTATCAACATCACATGAATAATAGCATACGGAATATGATCTTCCTTTTTTATCAAACAGCAAGAGCAATCCACCCATACCTTGAGCACCAAGCTCTGTATACTGTAACGCACATATATTTGATAGTATTTCAGGAGTTAATAGTTCGATATTGTCTTTATCATAGATAGTATGACCGTTATCGAAGTAGTCATATATCCTCATTTCTCCTTTGAGCTCATGATAATCAAAGTCTATGTTGCTACAAGTAGCAACGAAGTCTTTCCCTCGTTTATTCCATTTTTCTATGGCTATGTATGGATCAAGGTCAGATCCTCCTCTTGCCATACACTCAGGATTACAACATCCTACGTAAAACGGATTTGCTACTTTTTTGCTTACACCTAATCGCTTATGTGTTATATCCATTATGAGCTGACCTTTCTGTTCTCCACAGAATGGACAATGCTCAAAGTCCTTTGAGGTCATGCTATTAAGTTTATCCCATTCTTCCGGAGTCAAGTTGTATGAACGTATGCAATTCCTTTGACCTGTAGCCATTGTTATTACCTCCTTTGTTTCTTTATTTTTGTGCATAAGCACTCTATCAAGCGTACCGAAAGTTCAGTACGCTTAAACAATGCTTATTTCTCTTTATCCTTATTCTTCTTTATGAATTTAACCCAATTGATTGACAGTAACACTGCACCTATCAGAACTATAATACGTGCAATGTGATCCATAGGTGTAACTTCAATTCCTCTTAAAGGTCTGAGCACTAAATTTAAAGCAAATATCAATGTACAAAATGTCATAGCCCATAAAAGTAGTTTTTTTGTTCCCTCGTTATACTCAAACATAACGTATTCCTCCTTTTTATTCTTCACAGTTGGAACATATTTCTTCCTCACCGGTAACAGTAATTGTAATGATCTCTTGTCTCTCGTCACCGATGCTGCACTTAACTTTAGAATTATCGTCTATATAAAAATCGTCATAAACAAAAGGATAACCTCTGTAATGACTGTATTCGGGATTATTTTTAAAATCAATCGCCGTATTAATTCCCGAACTATATTCATCATCAACACTTGCTATATTTTTTCTGCATTTAGGACAATAATTCTCAAATTGATACACTATTTCATATTTATAATCGTCTGGTTTAGAGAGTATGTACTCTTTTATAGTCATAATACTTTCTCCTTTACTGTGATAAAATAACTGTATCACTTTTGGAAACGTAAATAAAGTCTGCTGTTGCTCCTGTCTGATCGGTAAGTCTTATGCCGTCCTCAATGAGCTTCAAGCTCTGAACTCCCTCTGGAAGAAAAGAGGACTGTATCTCTCTTAACGCTTTGAACTGTGATATTGTATCGCAGTGAATATAGATTTTATCCATTATATCCTCCTATCATTCTTTCGGAACAAGTTCATACTCTGTCCCATTAATTTCGGTTGTGACGTTCGTAACTGTTTCGCTGGAGCTTTCATATTTATGCGAGTCAAAGAAATCACCAACATTATATTTCAAGTAAACGTCCTCACTTACTGAAAAATCTTTAGTGGCTGTTTCGTCGGTTCTTCCAAATAACTTTGTTTTTTTTACGTCAGTTTCAATAATGATATAATACTCTGTTCCATGTGATGTAAACAAGCCAGTTTTGGGATTAACTATCTTTTTGTCAATAATCTTTCCTGAATGAACCGCAGCTAATTCTTTTTCAAAGTCGCTCTCAACTTTTAAATCCTTGAAAAACAAGCCTAACATTGTTAAAACTAAAGACATTGCAACAACAGATATTATAAGTTTATGAAGATCGCCTCTATCCATTTGATTTTCCTCCGTTCTTCATCGATAAATATGAATTTCCTTTTCAATATGATTTATAGTATAACAATGACCATGATCATGCCTTATGATGAATAGTCTCTCATCATCTTCATCGAGCAGTTTTTTGTATTCAAAAGTTCTTCCTTCTCTATGCTCAACTTTATATCCTGATAATTCATATTTCTTGACCATCTGAATAAATTTTGCATCGTTTTTCATAATATCTATAAAAATGTATATTAATGGGGGAATAGCGAGAAGGTAAAACAATTCATTTACATAATAACCAAGCAAGAATATTAACACAAAGATAGCTCCAACAATTAAAAGGTAAGTAAACATTAGCAGTGCAACTAATAGCACTGGATGATTGTCAAAGAATGATTTTAATTTTTTGAACATCATATTTCTCCTTATCTTGTAAGAAACTTGTTCTCAGCTGCGGCTTTATCATAATTTTTAAGAGCTTTCATTATTCCGCCTAAAAGAGCATTTATCTGCTCTTTTGAAAAAGAAGCTTCTTCAGCTGCAAGCATTACATATCCTTTAATAGCACTGTTATACATACCGTTGTCAAGGAGATATTGGAGCTGTTCCTGTTTAAGAGACTGTGCCCACTTTGAAAGAGAGACCTCATTTTGAGCTGCTAAGCTTTTCATTATCTCTGTTTCTTCATCTTGACTCAACCTTGTTGTATCGTTGATACTTGTATCAACAGGAGCAGTTTCTTCGTTGATATTTGTATCAACGGGTGCTGATTTCTTCTTTATATCTTTAATGTCTTTGGGCTGAACCTTGCTTAGATCCTTGATCTTTTTCTGTTCCTTCTTATCGAGTTTGGCAATCTCATTGGCAGTGCTGATTGATAATTCACCATTTGTAATGGCTTCTTTTACGGAATTGATCGCGTTTTTTTCAACATTCTGCATTTTACCTACTTGTGCGGAGGAAACACCGAGTGTCTGAGCAATATCATCACGAACTCTGCCGTAATATTCACCTTTATCCTTTTTTTCTTTCAAAATCTTATCAATTGTCTCATAGCACTTCCAAAGCTCCTGATCGGAGAGCTGACGAGCTGAAACATTCATGAGTATCAGATCAAGCATTTTATCATCTTCATCTTTGTAGTCCTGAACGAGACAGGGGAGAGAGTGAGATATGTTCTCTCCTTTGTCAATGAGGTACTGGACCGCAGCTCGACGTCTGTGACCACTGATTATCTCATATCCGCCTGTTTCGAGCGGCTTGACAATAAGGTTGTCCTTTACGCCACCCTGACCGAGGATTGTCTGTGCAAATTCCTCAATTCGCTCTATCACAAAAAAATTATCAGCTGACTCATGCAGCTCATTTATATCAATCATCTTAATGCTATCTGTAAGAGTATTCGATACTACAGCTTTTAAATTATCAAACATATTGTTTTTCATGCTTCTACCTCCCTGAGTATTTCTTCTGCAAGACTTTCATACGCATTTACTATCTTCCAAGATGTGCCGATTTGCGGAACATTTCTTTCGATAAAGTATGCTTCTATCGGAAGTCCTGCTTTTTGGGACTCACGAACAGTAGTCGAATAGGGAATAACTGCATTCATAAGACGATTTTGGAGAACCTTGCGGAATTCCTCAATAAGTTCTTTATCGTTCTTAGGCTGAAACATTGTTACAAATATACCGCCGAGCTTTGTTCCCTGACGATTTATCTCATCTGTAACCTTTTTCAAGCCCTGTATTTCGAACTCTCCGAGCATTGTCGGAACATATACGGCATCGAGATGTTTTATTATCCGTTTGACTTCCTCACTTAATGCCGGAGGAAGGTCAAAAATAACATAATCAAACTCGTTGATACAAGTATCAACGTCAAGGGAAGTGTACTTATCCCATGTAGTATGCATTATACCGTCATACTCGGTATCAAATACACCTTTTGTTGACTGATTTGAAAAGAAAAACGAGAAACAGTTCTCTTGATAATCACAGTCAACGACCAGTACGCGCTTTCCTTTTTTTGCAAAGGAGTATGCGAGATTTATCACACTTGTGGTCTTTGCCACACCCCCTTTGTTGTTGTAAATGCCTATTTTCTTCACATTATTCATAATGAGCCTTCTTTCTGCGCTTTTGCGCGTTATTATTTACCTTCTTTTACTTTATAATCACGGTACAGGGCAGAGAAGGCTCAACTGCCCCATTGTGTTTGCAACCACCACCGTGATGCTATAATTTCTCTATTGAGAAAGAATAACCGATGTTATATTGTTCATCGCTTTTCTACGTGTATCATCAAGGACGTGTGCATAGCGATTCATTGTAACATTTATATCAGAATGTCCAAGAATTACACTGAGCGTTTTAAAATCCACGCCAGCTTCTAAAGCTCTTGTTGCGAATGTATGGCGCAAAGCATGAAAATTCGCTTTAGAAATACCTGAATATTCTAATACTGTTTTAAAATACTCTTGCAGCGTTTTAGGCTCGCAAGGTGCGCCTAATCTATGCGTTATGATAAATTCAGTAGGGGATAGGATACTATCACCGTACTGTTTTTTCATATTATCTTTATGTTTTTGAATATGGTCCATTATTTCGTCACTTAAAGGAATATCCCTAATCGACGAAGTACTTTTAGGCGTATCTATGTATATTTTCGTTTTCGTTTCAGAAATGTCATCATCAAGTGTCATTAATCGTTGCAAGGTACGTCTGATTTTTAGCTTATTATTTACAAAATCAATATCGTCCCATGTTAAGGCACAAAGCTCACCAATTCTTATTCCAGTTGTAAGACATAAAAAAATACCGAAAGCATAAGGCTCGTCGGTATTGACTATCGTTATTAATAATTTTGATTGTTCTACCCTTGTGAATACTCTCATTTCTTTTTTTATAACTTTGGGAATGGTAACGTATTCTATATAATTCTTGCTTATTAGATCGTTTAAATTTGCAATTTTAAATGCTGCGTGCATCATCATTCTGATGTTTGATACACTTTTGGGAGATAACTCCTGACTTTTTGCATTAAAAAAGTTTTGAAGTGTATCGAGATCCATACTATCCATATACACATCACCTATTTCAGGTATAATATGTTTACGAATATAACATTCATAGCTTACGGCTGTTGAATGCTTAACATTCGGCTTAGAATAGAGTGTGAACCACTTTTTTAACCAATCGTTCAAAGTTATCTTTTTTTTCATTTTGTATTCCTCCTAATTAATGTTGTAAATATATTATAACATTAATTAAGAGGAATTAAAATAGGAGTTTTAGGCTCATAACCCGAAGGTCGTTGGTTCAAATCCAGCCGCCGCAACCAACGTAGAATAGGCGTTCCTGAGAAATCGGGAATGCTTATTTTTTTGTTTTCCTAAGATTTTTCCTAACATGATTCAAGAATTATTACGGAAAAAGCCTTTGAAATTTGCGGTAATACTGTCAAGCTCGTCCTTTTTAATATCGGTATCTGTGTGACTGTAAATATTGGCAGTAGTTAAGAAATTGGCGTGTCTTGCATAGTCCTGTATCTGTTTCATGCTGAAACGGCTATCATTTGCAAGTAAGCTAATGCAACTATGCCTCAGATCGTGGAAACGTATAGGCGGTAAATGATTAGCTTCAAGCAGTTTGCGGAATTTACTTGTTATGTAATCGGGCTTTAATAAGTCACCAACTGCATTAACACAAACATAGTCCATATAGGCTTTTGTTTCACGAGGCATCGAGAGTTGTTTCTCTTTAAGAGCCTTTAAATAAGAACAAAGTTCAAAGTTTAGCTTGAAATCGCTCTCGCTTGCATCGGTTTTGAGTGTTGTGCTGATAACGGTTTGAGTCTTACCGTCTACCATTCCCGTTATTGCCTTTTGCCGTATCGAAAGTATCATCTTGTCAAAGTCAATAGCACTCCAACGTAAACCAACAATCTCGCTTCTGCGTAATCCTAACATTATTCCTAATACAACAGGAACTTCAATAGGCGTTCCCATTGCAACGGAAAGAAGTGTCTGCAACTGCTCTGCGTTATAATAGTGTGTTTTCTGCCTCACTCAGACTTTGAAAGGCTGAAAGCAAACCCATATCAGGAGCATGAGGCGATAACTGCTGCCAGGGACCTTATGTAGGAAGGAAACATCAGTATAGAATAGTTTATGATAAGGCTCTCACAGTTTCGGTTGTGAGAGCTTTTTTGTGTCTTGAAATATGGTCGGATTACGTAAAAGCGCGTTTTAGTTGACAGATCTTTACGTATGAATATAGCGCTCCAGTTGAACACCCACGGCCGGCGAAGTTGAAAAGTACCGTCGCTGAAAATGAACAGCATCGTCGCAGTAATTGTACATTGACATCATAAAACTTGTATGATACAATAATTATGCTTTACTCACAGGGAGGATAAGGACGAACTGCGCATTGCAGACCTAAACTCTGTTCAGAACTATGTCGCCTGAAATGAAGTCAATGTGCAGACAACTAATAGATGACGGCTTGCTCGAACCCGACCTTGCTGCAAAGCTCAACCGCGCTTTCAATATAAAGTGAGCTTATTCACGTTTTTCATCCCAGAGCAACGTCAAGTGCCATCATTATCGTGAATCCAACTGAAAACATAACTACTCCCATGTTTGAACGCTCGCCCTCATGCATTTCGGGTATAAGCTCCTCAGCTACTACATATATCATCGCACCAGCCGCAAAGCTCAGAATATACGGCATTGCAGGTATTATAACTCCTGCAAGGAATACCGTAATGACTGCGGATATGGGTTCAACAACACCTGAAAGCACACCGTCAGCAAAGGCTCTGCACTTGCTCTTGTTCTCTGCGTGAAGAGGCATGGAAATAATTGCACCCTCAGGAAAATTCTGTATTGCTATACCCATTGCAAGTGCAAAGGCAGTTCCTGCGGTTATGTCTGCCGAGACCGAAAGATAGCCTGCATATATAGCTCCCACAGCCATTCCCTCAGGAATATTGTGAAGCGTTACTGCAAGTACAAGCATCGCTGTTTTTGAAAGCTTGCCTGAGCTTATGTCGGCTTTGGCAGCATTGTTGTTTAATCGCGGAATGATATGGTCAAGCAGCATAAGGAACAATATTCCGCCCCAGAATCCTGCCACAACAGGAATGAACGACAATCTCCCCATTTGCTCTGATTGTTCTATGGCCGGAATAATGAGGCTCCATACTGATGCCGCCACCATTACACCGCCTGCAAATCCAAGAAGGGCTCGCTGTACTCCCCTTCCCAGCTCATGCTTCGTAAAAAACACACAGGCAGCACCTAATGCTGTACCAATAAACGGGACAAGTATCCCTATAACTGCATTTCTTATCATTTATATGTTTCCTTTCCCACCAATTGCAGTAAAACCGGCTGTAAAACAACCGCCTGTTTCATAGTATTGCATTGATATGAAAAAGGTTCATGGACATATAAAAAGTGGAGCTGACTGGATATTCCAAACAGATTCCGATGGACAGACAAATCCTGATGAATTTGAAGCTTTTTGGTGCAGAAGAGAAAAATACGATGCGCTCTTCGGCAACAGAACCGTAAGAGGTGACGGGCGGGTATGCGGCTATCTGGATATGTTCAGCAAGACCGACGATACTGAGAAGCAGCAGCGCTATCTTGACATAATGCACGAGCGTGCCGACATGATGAAGCAGCTTACCGAGGAACTCTTCCGCTACTCGGTCATAGTTACCGACGGCACCGAAATGGAGTGTGAAAACGTCTTTGTAAATCAGCTTCTTGCGGAGAGTATCAGCAGCTTTTATCCTGCATTGAAAAGCCGCGGCATAGAGACGAAAATAGAGCTGACGGAGCAGCGCGTGGAACGATTTGTCAACAAGGCGGCACTGTCAAGGGTTTTCTCAAATCTGCTTAACAACGCTGTTAAATACAGCGGCGGCGACCTTGAAATTATCCTTTCCCATATGGGTGATATAACATTTTCAAACACGGCAAAGGAGCTCTCCGCTGTTGATGTGGAGCAGCTCTTTGACCGTTTCTACACAGTCGAAGCTGCACATCATTCCACAGGTCTTGGACTCTCCATAGCGCGTACTCTGGTGGAGCGCATGGGCGGCACTATTACCGCTGAATATAACAAGGAACGACTCAATATAATACTGAAGCTTTGAAAGTGTAAGATTTCTGAAGAAAAAAGCCAGCTTGTACGGATTGTACAAGCTGTTTTGAAATATTCGACTGTCATTTCATTATTATTGTGGGCAACAATTGGTCAACAAAGCTACCTTAGTCTGCAAAATATTGCCCAAAATGATTATAGAATAACTTGGATACTTCGCAATATATCATCGTTTACGCAACTTAGCCATACATTGCTAAAAACTAAAATTTAATTCTGATTTATCTTAGCAATATTATAAACACAATGCCCCTGAGCGCTTTGTAACACTCAGGGGCAAAACTACTATATGGATATCAGTCTTTGTGGAGAAGGAGCTTCTTGTTACTTTGCCTTTTCCTTGTCAGTGTCATGATGAAAGAGATTGAGTTTTCCATCTATCACATCTGAGGCTAAGGCTAAGAAAATAAAGCTTATTATTCAGAACAGTATAACGATTGACTGCACAAACGGAGAGCTTGATCCAATGACAAAACTATCTCTATCTCAGGTGTAGTATAATTATTCTTCATACGCTGAACTCCTTTTCTCATTACTGAGTAGCCTTATATTTCTTTGCACTGGCATAATACTGATAGAGAGCATCTGCCATAGCCTTGTTTTTACCGGTACCGTTGTTCTTCTTCACAAGATAGCTCCAGGAAAGGGGTTTGAAGCTGTACTGAACTGTTTCGTACTTTATGCTGATATCATCTGCAAGAGAAGTCGGATTGATGCCTGTAACCTCAAAGTAATACTTTCCGTTGCCGGCCTTCTCAGCTTTCAGCTCCTGGTCTCCGTAAGTTGCTATTGCATCAGCCGGAAGATCTTCTATATACAGACGAGCTGCAAGCTTTGAATTCAGTACCAGTGAGATAAGATCGCCGTCATTCTTTACCGGTTTGAAATCAGCTGTATAATACTTGGCAGAATTATCTGCCACGTCAGGCATTGTGCCGCCGTTGAAATACGCATCTGTAACCTTACCGTATTCCTTTGTGGAAGCAACAAGCTCTGCAAGTGCCTCACTGCCGGTAGTATCAACACTGTCAAGATATTGATTAACCGAATATGTCTGCTCGCTTATCTTTTTCCAGTCCTCGTCGTATTTGCGCTCCAGAACAGCAGTTATCTCTTCACCCATATGATCTGCGGAAACATTTGCTGTTGCACAATATCCTTCCTTCTTTTTCTTAAGTGAAACTACTTTACCGTTTTCTTCACATTCTCCGGAGAATGTCACACGGTATGCTGCTGCGGCCTCAGCTGTATCTATGCCGCTGACATAGAAATTCAGTCCGAGATCATCACTGAGTGTAAGTGACACACTGTTAAATGCATCATATGCAATGCTGTTATTCTGTGCATAGGTCGCTGCATAAGAGCCTGCATTTCCGATCATAGTCAGCTCTGGACAACGAGTAAATGCCATTTGTCCGATGCTTGTCACACTGTCAGGGATGGTTATGCTTTTCAGATTTGCACACAAGGCAAATGCCTGCATAGCAATACTTTCTGTTCCTACAGGAATAACTACTTCCTCCAGGGATGAACAGCTTAAGAATGCTCTCATATCGATCTGTTTTACGCTATCCGGTATCTCAATGTCTGTCAGTGCAGTACAGCCGCTGAACATGGAATTAGGAATATTAGTCAGACCGTCCGGCAGCTTAACAGCAGCCAGTTTAGTGCAGCTGAAAAATGTGCTGCCGTTTATTGTTGTCACGCTGTCAGGGATAACAATCTCCGTAAGTCCGGTACAGTTGCCGAATGCCTGATAGCCGATGCTCTCAACGCCCTCAGCTATTGAAACGTTTTTCAGTCCGGAGCAATTATAAAATGCGCTTTCGCCTATGCTCTTCACACCTGCCGGAATTGAAATATCTGTCATTGTGCGGCAATTTAAGAACGCCGCACCACAGATGTCTGTAACTTCATCCGGGATAGTGACCTTTTCTGATGTTGCTGCTGTACCGTCGATAAGAATATTATTGACAACAACAAGCGGATCATCTGCGCTCTTTGCTCTCAGCCAGGCTGTATTACGGAATGCATCGCTGCCTATGCTGGTCACGTTTTCATGGATAACTATACTTTCCAGTTCCACACAGCCTACAAATGCATTTACTCCGATGCTTGTTACGCTTTCCGGGAGTGTAACAGCCTTCAGCTTTTGGCAATTGTTAAATGCACTGTCGCCAATGCTTTCAATACCTTCCTGAAGAGTGACCTCTGTCATTGCATCACAGCTGTTGAATGCGTTGTTTCCTATAGTTTGGATGGTGGCCGGCAGCACAACGCTTTCCACATTGTCACAGTCAAAGAATGACCAGCTTCCGATCTCTTTAACCGGCAACTCTTCTATCTTCTCAGGCACTTCAACCTTAGTATCAGAACTGAGGCACTTAGTAATGATCACATATGTGCCGTCATCACTGATCCTATAGGTAAAATCCTCTGATACATCAGCCTCTGCACAGGCTGTCAGCACAGGCTTCAGTGGGACAGCGTTCTGCGGTACAGCGCTGATCGACAGTGCAGTTGCCGCGAGGACGCTCAGTATACGTTTTTTTGATATTCTCATGTAATAACCTCCCTCAATGTTAATTAATTATGATAAAATTTATCTTCTTTATTATAGCCGAATCTCACAAAAGTGTCAAGTGACAATCAAATATGAACCATACAGATGGTCTTGTTAACTAAGATTTCTACAACTAATACAACTTGTTCAGGCAGTAAAAATGCTCCTTCCCCATTGTGGAGAAGGAGCTTCGTATTATTTTACTTCTTTCTTGTCATTGTTATGATGAATGGGATTGAGCTTTCCATCTATCACATCTGAGGCTACTTCATCAGCTGACTGTATAGACTGCATAGAACCCGATGGACACAGCTCAAACACCTGTAAGTAGTCCTTCGGAGCAGGCATATGCTCTACGCATTCCCATAGAAACAACTGCAGTTCCAATGGAATCGTACTATCAACGCCACAGGTAAGATATCTGTTGTCGAACACGGCTTCAGTTCCTCCTTCCCTTGAAAATATAGTGATTGTAACGTCATTTCCGTTACATTCATGGAAATAATATACATTTGAAATTCAAGGAAAATAGGAAAAGGAGCCTTCAATGTGCCATAAAAGCCTTATATACAATAGAAAAACGTCATCCGTGATCATTGACAGAGCATTTTGTGGATGATATAATGAAGAAAAACATATCATAAAGGAGAACACTATGGAAGTTGTATGGGCAGACCTCAATTCCATTAATGAAGTAGACGGCAGATATTGGATATCGCAGACCAATGCCGAGCGTTTTAAGCTTTCAAACGGTATGAAGATCAAGATAGTTGACGGCGATGAAGTATGGGATGCGGTAGTTCATAGTACCAACTCAGAAAAAAGCAGCGATCTATGGTCGGTAGAGCTTATAGGAGATGCGGAGTTATTAGGTGAAACGGAATACAAATGGCTGAATATAGGTATTTCAAACGGTATGTGTACCGGAGAAGACTTAGTAGTCCGTTCAGCTGCACAGCGTATGATTGCACTTGGATATGACATGGATGAAATAGACAGGATTCTTATACTGAACGAAGAACAGAAAAGGAGATGTAGAATAATCATGAAGCAAATGGATGAAATATCAAAATACCTTTGCCTTTTGCTGCGTCATCAGCCAGAGAAGGCAGAGCTCGATATGGACGAAAACGGATGGGTGTCAGTAGAACAACTTATAGACGGCGTTAACGGTCACAGCAGATATGATATCGACCGTACAATGCTGGAGAATATAGTATCTACCGACAAAAAAGGCAGATATCGCTTTGATGAAGAGCATAATAAGATCAAATGTTGCCAGGGACATTCAATACCGTGGGTTGAGCCTGAACTTGAATACTGTGAACCACCTGAGTTCCTGTATCACGGAACCACTACAAAGGCGCTTGAAGCTATAGAGGAAAGCGGAGCTATAAAGAAGATGAAGCGACACGCTGTACATATGCAGGCTGAGATAAGCAAAGCATGGCAGTCCTCAGAGCGCTGGCACAAGACTCCTGTTGTGCTGAAAATAGCAGCTGCGGAGATGTACAAGAACGGATACAGGTTCGGAGTTACCGAGAACGAAGTCTGGTGTACCGAAGAAGTGCCTGTGAAGTATATTTGTGACAGAGTTTATACCAAATGTCTGGAGGTTTAAATTGGATATGAAGGATAATAGCCGAGCCAATCAAAGCATTTTGGCAGAAAAGGATAAATGTTATGAAAAACAAAAAACAAGGCAATAACTGGACAGCTTACTATGATAATGATACGAAGCGATATTTTGCGGAAATAATGTACACCAGCCGTGAGGGGCGTGAGCAGTATGACTATGAGATAACTCAGGATATTTACGCCCGTCTCGGTACATTCAGCGATGATGTCGATAACGAGAGACTTATCAAAACAGGCAATAGTATATACTCTTTTGAGAACACGATGTATGGCACTCTCGGGCCCGAAAGAACGGTCTGGGATGAAGAAGCTAATGAAACAATGAATAAATGCGTGAAGAAAAACAATGACTGATAAAGCTTATTTTCATCTTCCGGGGCTGTTTGAGTTCTATGACCTGTACAGTGTGTTTCTGCCGCTGTACCGTGAGCACCGTGAATATTTCTACGACTGGTGCGAAATAGCATCTGTCTATGGTGCTCCGGCAGACTGTATCTGGGGAGGAGGACGTGTCGGATTCGGCGAATGTGAAGCTGAAGATGTACTCGCACTTATGAACGAATACGGTATTTCTTCAAGGCTCACTTTCAGCAATTCGCTTTTAAAGCCTGAACATCTCACCGACAGGAAATGCAATGCCCTGTGTGAGCTTTTCGCAGGAAGCAAAGGTGTACAGAACGGCGTGATAATCCACTCGGATCTTCTGCTTGAGCATATTAAAAATAATTACCCTGGCCTTTATTTCGTTTCATCGACTACAAAGGTTCAGACTGATTTTGATCAGTTTTTAAAGGAAACGGAGCGGAGTGATTTTAAATATGTTGTTCCTGATTTCAGGCTGAATAAGCTGTACGATAAACTTGATACACTCTCGCAGATCCAGAAAGATAAAGTCGAATTTCTGTGCAATGAATGCTGTTCGTTTTACTGTAAAGACAGAAAAGCTTGCTATGAAAATGTAAGCCGGAAAAATCTGGGAGAAAAGTGTCCCGAGCATATCTGTACCGCACCTGATGCCAAGGACGGATACCGTTTTTCAAAGGCAATGATAAATCCCGGATTTATCAGTACAGATGACATCATCAATACCTATCTGCCCCTCGGCTTTTCAAATTTCAAAATTGAAGGCAGAGGCCTCGGAAGTGCTGTCAATCTCGAATTTCTGCTTTATTATCTCACAAAGCCGGAATATCAGCTTACTGTCCGTGAAGAGATCTATCTCGACAGTATGCTGGATCTGTTCTGAATATCATATAAAAGCATCTGTAAGTATGCTGGTATTCTGGGGGAATGATACACTTCAAAGCTGCAATTATAACTGAATATATGAACTAAGGCAGCCCGTAATGGGCTGCCTTTCATTTTATGTAGAGCTTTGGTATATGATCGTGGACTATAGAACTGAGATACGTAGTAAAGCGTTCAAATTCTTCTTTGTCGAAAACAGGTTCGGAGCAGGCTATAGTGAACTCGGTATCGTCATAGAAGCTATACCAGCCTGTTTCGTAAAACCCATTTCTCAGATAAAAATCACGCCTGCGAAGTCGCATTGCATTATTATCACAGCTTACATCGGGTGTCTCGAATTCGGTCACTATCTGTGTGCCATGATAGCGTTCTCTCAGAAGCTGTAAAGCCTGACTGCCGATACCGGAGGAGCGTTTATCACGACTGACAGCAAAATATGCAAGATAGCGTATATTTTCGTATTTGCGCACCGTGAAGAAACCAACGATGGTATCATTATCATATATGCCCAGCATATCAAGCTTATCACTTGTATCGGAAGCATACAGGTCATCAAGGGAGTTCCTTTCACATTCGGGAAAGGCTTCTTCATTTATGGCGTCTGCAATGCGTTTATCTTCTGAATCCTGCTGTAATATTCTAAGCTTCATTATGTTTCTCCTGTTTCTTTACTCGTTGACAATATTACAGAAACAGTAAAAGTCATCATATATGTTAATGAACTGAAAGTGTACGTTTACTGTGCTTCCTTAAATGCTAAAGCATCAGATCCTTCAGCAAAATACCCGTTTTCGATCAATAGTATGACAAGATCCTGAATGTCCTTGTCATCCAGCCATGAACAGCTTTCTCCATATGTACAGATAACCATTCTGTCCGGGTCCTGATCAGGCTTGCGGTATGCCAGATACAGTACGTCTTCACCATAATCCGCGATCGAGAAATTGAGCCGTTGGAGCTTCATATTCTCATACTTGTCGATATTATCCGATATTTTTTGCGTAAGGCTGAGTATATCTTCCTTTTCTTCAAAATCGGTGTTTTCGAGGCAGGTTATAATGCGTTGTTCCTCAACGCCCTTTTCGGTATTGTATGTGCGTGACTTATCCAGTATGAAAAGGGTTATCGGAGGCTCCTGCTGTGCGATGATAAGAGCTTTTCGCATAAGACAGAGATCAAATGAGTCAATTACGTTATCATTGCAGAAGTCCGCTGCTTTCCAGTTCTTCAAAACTGTATCCGACTTACCCAGCAGCCATTTCTGAAGAGTTACAAGATCAGCAGTATTGAATTCACTGTCACCGTTCACATCTCCCGACAGCTTTGCTGAAACCCTGTATTCTATATCATATGCTTCGCCATTGACTACCGTAATCGTCATATAAGCATTTTTCAGTTCAACGCCGAATTCATCCTTTGGAATGTCATATTCATCTGGAATAACAAGTTTGAAACCGAGTGCATCGGCGATTACAGGGATCGTTTCTTTAGTTTGCGTATCAGATTGAAAGCCTGCCGACGGCTTGCACAGATCAGGTATAATGCACGGATTTGAAGATACAGGAGCAATAAGCGTGCTTTCGTTTGTTACACTGGTTCTACGATGAATACTGAATTCTGTATCCTCATCAGTTATCACAGGTTTACCTGTTTCATAGTCGGTTATCTTTATTCTTGCATCTCCTTTTGAAAGAGAAGGAGTTTTAAAGGATATATCCTGATAAGCAGCTGCATAGCCGTAGTGTATATCGTCATTGTGGTATATATCGACTACATCCCAGCGTACATAAACCGGCCCTTCCGAAACCGCTTCATATACTACAATATCCGCCATAGGTCTCGGACCTGGGAAAAAGCCTGCGAAATCAGTCTTTTTTGTGCAGCTCCATTTTGCTGTCTGACGCATATTTTCGGAGCAGTAGCCCTCATGCCATTCAGAAAATAAGCCTGTTGAATTTGACAGACAGAATACAAGCTTATCATCAATGACCGAAACTGTATCATGCTCTTTGGAGAATTCCTCAAGCTCGGTTATGCAGTCCGGAAGTTTGGCATAGAGATCAGTTTCGGTGATATTCAGCAAATCATCAACGTAAAATTCATAAGAAGGAATATAAGTATTACCGTCAAAATCGGTAAAAGTATCCGCTGACGGACTGGTAAGGGAAGTCTTGAAATTGCCTGGACTAACAGGCTTGTAGACGAATATCTCGATATTCCTATTCGAGCCGATCTGATACTGTTCATGGAACACCTCTTCCATTACTCCCTCGCTGACAAATATATTGTATTCCGCTTTCGCTGCATCATCATTTGGAGAGTAGCTTTTGCAGAAAGCAACGTACAGCAGACCGTCCTGTATGTATGTTCCACCGTGAAGGTTGAAGAACTGATAGGCAGCCTGATAGTTTTGTGGTACCCATTCAGGGAGCTGTATGCTGTCTGATACTTCTTCTGCATGAACATTGGTATTGATGCTTATGGGTGTTGTGAACGCATAAAATTGCAAAAGAACAGCTGCGGAAATTGCAGCAAAGATCCTTGATGCTCTCATAGTTTTCAACCTCCTTAAGATATTGCAGATGATTGACTTCTTCTGTTGATAATATCGTATCATAAAATTATCATGACGTCAAGCAAAATTGCAATTATAACTGAATATAAGAAGAGACAGCCCGTAATGGGCTGCCATTCATTTATATATCGCTTCTTGTATAGAAAGTGCTTCGACAGCAGCCGTGCTTTAATAAAAGTCCCTGTTCAACCAGCTGCTTTATCGAATTCTCGACAGAAGCCTTGCTGTGTGTAGGGCAGAGCTCCATGACTTCGCTTTTTGTGAACTTACCGATCTTATTGCAGACAACACGTCGTACAGTTTCAATTGCAGGCAGCTTCTCATCAGCAATAGATACTTGTTCCTCAAAGTCACGGTATGCGACGAGTAATGTCTGTAAAAGGTATTTGATCATTATTTATTAGCACTTGCTTTTATCGAATCCATTAAACCATATTCTGCTTTCAAATGGCTTTTTAACTGCCTGATGTGTTTCTTCGGCAGGTTTTCCCACGGGTAAAATACATACGATCCTGTAGCCGTCAGGTATCCCCATATGAGCAGCGATCTTTCCTGCTATATCGTCATCATCAGTTATGTGACCTTCGTACCAGCAGCTCTCATAACCAAGCGCTTTGACAGCTAACAGCATATTTTCAATAGCCGCACTGTAATCCTGAACATTAAAGCATTTATCGCGATAAGCAACTATTCTTTGCGTTAGGACAAGAATAAAGGCAGGTGCTGTTTCAGCAACCGGAGGTTCGATCAGTGATTTTATTTCATTTAACAGTACTGTATCGTCAACTGCAATAAATGAAGCAGTCTGCTTATTGCAGCCTGACGGAGCAGCTGCTCCCGCTTCAAGTATCTTCATTAAATCAGTTCTTGGAACAGGAGCGTTTATATATTCTCCGCGATAGCTGGTTCTGTTTCTTATAATATCAAGTATATCCGTACTTTTCGTCCGTAAATTACGTTGTGCAATCAGATTCTTTTCTTTTTCAAAGAAAGCAGTTTTCATTTGTTCATATTCAGAAGCGGTACAGACTTCTCTGCATTTCGGTTCAAATGATTTTGTTACAGCAAAACATTCTTTCATGTTATCACAGGGAAATTCGGAACATTCAGAGCAGTTCCCGATAGCTCTGTCTTCACAGCACTTAATAACCTTATAGCGTCACCAGTTCTCTGGTTTGCATCCATTGCAGGATATTTCATGATTGGAAACAATTCTGTCACGGTATCCAATCTTCAGCCAAAGTTCTGCCGTATGCCGTAATTCATCTTCTGTTTTCTCATACGGATGGGCGATATATCTCGGACAAGCCGAGCAATCGTTTCCGCAGGCTGCAATTATCTTATCCATAGAAACGCCTCCGTTCATTTTATTTCAGATATGGAGTGAGTTTAGTTATTGCCCATTCCTTTACCGAATGCTGTAAGATAGCCTGCCATGTATGCTACACTTATCATTCCACATAGACAGCACGATGTGAGAATTATCTGAGTAGTATTACCTGCAAAGGAAATACGGCATATTATGCAAGATACAACACCAAGTATTCCTGATATGATACCGGTAATAATTGAAGGAATATGAGCATAAGTACTGCTTTTTGCGGTTACAAAGAATAGCAATACAGCTGCGGCAGCTGTTATGCAGCACAGAACAGCGGCAATTACTGCTGGAATTATGTAGCCTTTTCGAAATAATAATAGGCCAGATAGTGCGATTAATTCCGGGATCGCTGCATAGATCGCAGATAGTATAAAATCTCCGGCATCAAAATCAGATATATCGATCACTGCATAAGCGATACCGGCAAGTATAAGCGAGAGCAGATACAGAAGCCATAGATGTGAAACAAGATAAGCCATATTGTACACCTACCGTTTTGAGTTGCTTTTATTATATCACATACCTGCTGTCTGTTCAAGATGGAAAGATGAATTGTAAACACCTTTCTTGTATGCTATAATAAAGAAAAAAGGCGGGCGGAGCAAATAGAAATGACTCCGTCCGAGGAATTTGTCAGGCTTATTTATGTACTGCTCCTGGGACATGGTCTGATGATGTGGAACAATCTCTTTGTCTTCCGGATGGAAATCAATTTATGATTTTTAATTAAAGTGCTATCTTATCATCAGTCTGATCATATTTGACTCCATTTTTGGATCTGAAGTAAAAATACGCTGCAAAACACATTGCGATCTGCAATACCGTTGAACAGGGGATTGCCATTCCTATGAGGAAAAGCGAGCCATTTTCAATCTTTTGCATCAGAAATGCAAATGGTATTCTGACAAGGAATGCTCCGCATATGCCTTGTAACATTACGAACTTAGTTTTTTCGATGCCATTATAGTAGCCGATAAAACAAAACAGGAAGCAAGTATTCAGGCAGTCGATAGCATATGCTTTCAGGTAATCCCATGCGGCTTGAATGGTAGAAGCTTCAGGTGAAAAGATACCTGCAAGCAGATCACCACGGAAGAAGGTGATGAAGAACATTGAAACTCCGAATGCAAACGAAACGGCGATACCTGTTTTCAGTGCAGTATTTGCTCTTTTCATCTGCCCTGCGCCGTAGTTCTGAGCTACGAATGCAGTCATTGACTGCATGAAGGAAAGAGGGACAAGCATGATAAATACGCAGACCTTTTCGGCAACGCCTACTCCTGCGGAAGCAGTAACGCCTATCCTGTTTACTATCCCAAGCATAACGAGGAAGGAAATACCGACAAGGAAGTCCTGCAATGCTATGGGAGTTCCTATACGGATTATTATGGCAGCAACGCTCTTATTCAGTTTTATATTGCTTTTATGGAATTCAAACGGCAGTTTTGCATGACGAATCATAAAAAATGATATGATAACACTTATAAGTTGTGCCATTACAGTTGCAAGAGCTGCACCTGAGGCACCGAGATGAAAGCCTGCAACAAATACAAGGTCTCCTATGATATTGAACAGACAGGCTATGCCTACAGCCATGAGCGGCGTTTTGGAATCTCCCAGACCTCTGAAAATACTGCCGAGCAGGTTATATGCTGTAATGACGATAAATCCGCCGCCGCATATCCTGATATAGCCTGCAGTAAGTTCAAATGCCTCCTTCGGCGCCTGCATTATACGGGCAAGTCCCGAAGCTCCTATAACGCTTATGAGCGTGAAAACAAGACCTGTTACTGTAAAAATAATCATACCTGTTCCGATCGTCTGAGCAGCGTCTTTGGGGCGCTTCTGACCGATCCTCTGACCAACGGCAACGGTTATTCCCATGGAAAAGCTGACGATAAGATTCGTAAGCGTTGTTATTATCTGCGAGCCCGTAGATACAGCCGATACATCTGCTGTTGAGCCGAATCGACCTACTACAAGAAGATCTACAGCACCGTACATAGCCTGTAAAAACATAGCAAACAGCACAGGCAGCATAAATTTCATGAGTTTCGGTAATATCGCACCGTTTGTAAAATCATTGTTTTTCACTTTTATCCTCCATAAAAAAGCGGATAAAACAGCAGTTATATTTCTGCGGCACTATCCCTTTCAGAACCGATAAATATTTATTGTCCAATTTAAGTATTATATCATACTAAAAACTATGTGTCAATGCTGAAATGATACTCAACACCTTTAAAGTCAGTCAGTTCACATGATTTTGTTACAGTATGGAGTTAAAGCTGCACCTGTAATTAATTGCTCATGTTCTATAAAAATGAAAAGGCTCCCTGTGTAATGAACACTGGGAGCAGTTTTGTAATTCTGAGGGATTGTATATCTGGAGAATGCAACTTTTAAAATTAATAATGGAAAAAAACTGCTAATGCAATATGAATAAGTACGAATCCTGACAGACCAAAGGAAAACGCCGTTCTGATTGTATCAAAACCGGCGCTGTCTGGTATATCGGAGCCTCCTGTTATATTGTAAAAAAACATACTTCATTTGTACGCAAATTGATACAAATTTTATTTAAATATTGCCTCGGGGAAAACATTATGGTATAATGTATTAGATGTAATATGCCGTCAGGGTATAAAAGGAGGGCTCAGAAATGATCTTTAATACAGATACAGATCCGGGACACACAGGAAAAGCTTCAAGGGAAATGCCGATAAAAAAAACAGTAAAATGGGGCATTATGGGCACCGCAGGTATTGCGTCATGGGGTACAATACCGGGAATGCGGAAAGCAAAGGGCTGCGAGCTGTATGCGATAGCAGGCAGAAGTCTTGAAAAAGCTGAGGCTTTCAGGGAGCGTTTCGGATTCAACAAGGCATACAGGGGCTACGATGCATTGCTGGCTGATCGCGAGGTCGAGGCGGTATATATACCTCTTCCTAATGATATTCACTGCGAATGGGTCATAAAGGCTCTTAAAGCTCATAAGCACGTATTATGCGAAAAGCCGATCGCTATGAATGAAAGTGAGCTCCGCCGTATGTTTGCGGCAGCAAGGGATAACGGCGTTATACTTATGGAGGCTTTCGCATATCTCCACAGTCCCTATATCAGCAGGCTCAGGGAAATAATCTCATCAGGCGAGATAGGAAGGATAGATTATATAGACACTGCATTCCTTACGCAGGCCTATTCCGAGGATTTCCGGCTGCATAAGGAACAGGGCGGCGGCGGGATATATGATATAGGCTGCTACTGCACATCTATGATACTTTCGCTTATCGGTTCGCCTGTGAAATACATCAGGGCTGACGCTGAGCTCGACAGTACGGGAGTCGATCATATGGCTTCCGTGATGATAGGCTTTGAAGACGGTTCAAGAGCCTCCTTCAATGCAGGCATGATCCTCGGCACCGATACCTGCGACAGATACGACAGGCTGTTCATACACGGTTCAAAGGGATATATCCGTTCCGACGCTGAATACAACGGAGAGGGAGAGCTTTCCTTTGAGGTCACCGTAAAGGACACAGACGGCAAAAGGGTGACACGGACCGAAAAGGTCGTTTCAGGCTCAAACTACTGTCTGGAGATCGAGCAGATGAACAGGTGCATAACCGGTGAGGCTGAACCGCATATCACAGAGGAGTTTTCAATGAAAAATATGCGTATCCTCGACCGGATACTTGACGCAGTCGGATATAACGACTCAAAGGAGCAGTTCATACTGCCCAACGGCGTCGTGATCCCCGCAGTAGGCTACGGTTCATATCTTTCAACAGAAAAGGGCGGAGTTCAGACGATCACAGACGCTCTTGAAGCAGGATACCGCTATATAGATACAGCTCAGTTCTACGGAAACGAGGAACAGATCGGCGAAGCTATTGAACGTTCTGGTGTTCCAAGAGAGGAAATATTCCTTTGCAGCAAGGTATGGCCTACCGATCTTGGCAGAGAAAAAACTCTCAGGTCCTTTGAAGAGTCCTGCAAAAAGCTTAAAACAGATCATCTTGATATGTACCTGATACACTGGCCCAAGTGCTTCGCAGATGACGAAGCATGGTTTGAAAAGGTCAGACAGTCATGGGAAGCCATGGAGGAGTTATATGAACAGGGAAAGATCAGGGCTATAGGTCTTTCCAATTTCCTGCCGCACCATATAAGACCGCTTCTTGAGACTGCACGCATACGGCCGATGGTAGACCAGCTTGAACTGCACGTCGGATATATGCAGGAGTATGCCCTTTCCTATCTGAGAAAAGAGGGCATACTTCCGCAGGCATGGAGCCCTCTCGGCAGAGCAAAGCTGCTCAGCGACGAAGCCGTATCAAAGACAGCCGCAAAATACGGCTGCACCAATGCCGCATTATTGCTCAGGTATCTTATACAGCGCGGTATTCCGGTTATCCCCAAATCCTCTTCAAAGGAAAGAATGAAAGAAAATCTTGATATATCCGGGTTCAGAATATCCGACGATGATATGTCGTATCTGTCATGTCTCCCCGAGAGAGGCTGGTCGGGAGAGCACCCTGACGCAGTACAGATACTGTCCGAATAATCATCAATGCTTCCGGAAACGGCGGCTGTCAGCTCGCATTTCACAATATTGATATAAATTACAGGAGGACAGACTATATGAAAGAATTCTATATAAATAATGACGGCATACGCCTTCACGCCAAGCTTGACCGTCCCGATGATACGGTAAAGGGACCGCTCTGTATACTGATACACGGCTTTACGGGACATATGGAGGAGGAGCATATCATTGCGGTCCAGAAAGCAATGAATGAAGCAGGAGTTTCGGTTCTCCGCGCCGAGATGTACGGTCACGGAAAAAGCGACGGCGAATTCAAAGACCACACGCTTTACAAATGGGTGACGAATGCGCTTGCAGTAACTGCATATGCAAAAGGACTGGATTTTGTAACGGATCTTTATCTCTGCGGACATTCCCAGGGCGGACTTCTAACTATGCTGACAGCAGGGATGTGCGCTGATGATTTCAGGGCAATACTGCCCTTATCCCCGGCCTGGATGATACCCGAGAATGCAAGGGAAGGCATTGTACTCGGAAATAAATTTGATCCTGAGCATATACCGGAAAGGTTTGCCAGCGAGAGCTGGGAAATATCCGGGGATTATATCCGTACAGCCCAGACTATCCATGTTGAAGACGAAATTTCAAGATTCAAGGGCAAGGTGCTTATAATAAGCGGTGATGAAGATCCTGTAGTTCCTTATTCATACGCAGAGAAAGCTGCCGAGCTTTATAACGACGCAGAGCTTATACCGATACACGGTGCGGATCACTGCTTTACCGGTCATCTTGACGAGCTCGCAGGTTCGATAAGAACGTTTTTCCAAAAGCAGTGATATTATCAAAGGAAAGGATAAGAAATGATAGATTTCTATGAGAAAATGAATGAGGAATGCGGCGTAAGACTGCCGTTTTCAGACGAACAGGACTGGGAATGGTGCGCAGGAGTCCCTGAGAACACATCGGATTACATTGAGTTTTACAACAAGTATTCCGGTGAAATGGACATCTGGCAGAAATACCTTGCCGTTAACCTTATCGTACAGGGCATCGAAGATCTGCTGGAGCAGAATGAGGACAGTTCAGTCATTGACGCATTATGGGCTGATACAAAGGAGATACTGCTCAGGGACAATCACCGGCACACGATCTTTTCATGGTCATGTGTTGACGATGAGCCTGAAGACTGCTGGAATATCACTCCCAGAATGAGAGAGCTGTTATGACCGTCAACAATAAAGCTTATTTTTGATCTCTTCAAAAAACAAAGGCAGCTCACAGAGATGCCTTTGTTATATCCGTTGAAAAATATCGGTTTTACCTCTTATTCATATTCGACAGCTGATATATCAGGGGCACCGCTGCCGATCATACCGTATAATGTATCGGACAGCTTTTCGCTGAGCTGCTTGCTGTCCTTTTCATTTCCGGCAAGCTCTGTATAGATCGTTGCATCGTTCATATCATATTCCGCAAAAAAGATAGCTGTCCTGATACCTTTGCTGTTTGCATCTGTCACGAAATAGCCTGTTTTTACGGCAGTACCTTTAATATTGGTAATGCTTTGCTCTCCCACAATAATGGTGTCTGTAGCAGGCAGTCCCGCTCTTGCAACATGAATGTGAATATCATCAACAATCATTTCCAGTCGGAGAAGTTCACCTGTATCTGCTTTGAAAGTTGCATAGGGCAAGCCGTTTTCTTCTATATTTTCTATTGAAGGGAACAGCGTATGCAGTTCATTGGCGGTCAAAGCTCTGTCCTTGACTTCATAATCGTAAGCATACGAGGCTTCACCTTGGGGACTGCCTTTTCCGTATACAAGAATATCCCCGTTATCAAGCGTAACGGTGTACTTCTTTAATCCGAACCAATTATTCCGAATGCCGATGAATGCGGCAGCAGCCACCACAAGGACAAAGCAGGCTGCAATCGGAATGAGCTTCTTCATGGTCTTTGTCATAGTGATCACCCGAGCCTTTCCTTGATACGAGTGCTGATACTCCATGATCCTTGAACGCATACGCTCGTCTGCGGTTTCATCAGGCAGTATCCTGTTCCATGATGCGATGATTTTTTCATTCTTCATAGATATACTCACCTAACCTTTCTTTCAGGAGCTTACGGGCTTCATGCAAATGATTCCGTACAGTCGACTTTGGTTTTTTGAGAATACCTGCGATCTCTGCGCTGTCATATCCCTCGTAATAATACAGATAAATGACTGTCTTGTATTTATCGGGAAGAGCCATTACCGCCTGAAACACATCATCAATTTTCATCGTGTCCTCAGTCTGTAATTCAAGGTGATCGTCAATGTTCTCATTTCTGCGCCACCAGTTCTTCAGTCCGTCTTTACAGATGTTGGTTGCCGTTCTGATAAGCCATGCCTTTTCATGTTCTTCGGATTCAAGCTTTGGATTTTTGCTGATAAGCCTGAAAAAAGTTTCCTGAACAGCGTCCTCGGCATCCATAGGATTTTTCATGTAGGCAAAGCACACTCGATATACGGTCATGCGATGCCGCTCGTAGATCTCTTCAATTTCCTTGTCCGTACGCAACAAAGAATTTGACATTGCTCTGACCTCCCTTCACCTGTAATACGATTGAGAGCTGCTAAGTGTCGGATAATTCTGAAAAAAATATATACAATTATAGCATGGTCCGTAAATAATGTAAAGACCGATTATATACAGGACCGATTTCAAAAAGGAGAATCAATATGAAAAACACAGCACTTTTTATAGCATTGACAGTATTGCTCTGCGCTTCTGCGTCATGCGGAAGAGAGGTTACTCTCGGCAGCGGACAGAGCTCTGCGATTGCTGAAGATATTTCCGCAGCAGCAACTGCTGAGACAGTAGCGACGGCAGCCACGGCTGCAACGGAGAAGAAGACAGAGAGTACGACTGCTTCGGATACAGTGTCTGCATATACCGATGATACTGAGGATTATACAGGTTTAGCAGGCTACTGGTACATCGACGGTGATCCGTGTACGGCTTCGTTCCATATTACGAAGGACGGAAGATTCACATCATACTATCCAACGGGGATAGTTGAAAACAGAGGATATGTGAAAAGGAAACTCGATACAGAGATAAACAATTATATCTACTTTATGTATCTTGATTCGGGGGAGCTGTATCAGGCATTTGCCGATGACGGCGAAAAGGAAAAGACTGATATTTACATGGGGAACGGCGGTGATCCGCATTATGTGAAGCTCTACGGTGAAGGCGGTCTCGGAGATGACGGAAGAGGACCTGAGGAGAGCTTTACGGGCTCGTGGAGCTGCGGAAGAGCAATAATAGAAATATCTTACCGCGGAGAGGGAATATTCCATGCTCTTATAAAATGGGGAGGAAGCGCATCATCCAGCGGGCTGTGGGATTATCCTCTTATCTTTGAGGACGGTAAGCTGATATGCCATGGCAACGGTACCCTGACTCATGTTGAATTCAAAGATGCGGAGTCAGCGCCAGAGGAAACTGTGAAATACACAGACGGATCTGCTGAGTTTACTCTGGAAGGGGACCGCCTGTTCTGGAACGATCTTAAGGAGCACTGTGCCGATGATATGTTGTTCAGTAAGGATTAAGTGATCGCGGCATATGCTTTGAGCGCTTGCTTATACACATAAAGGAAAAAGCAGTCCTTGGACTGCTTTTTTACACGGCAAAAGATCATTTTTCCGGAACTTCCGAATATTTATCCACTGCGGGTATACCGTTTTTCCTGATGCCCTCGATTAAGGTCCGCAGTTTTTCCGAATCCGGCAGATTCCCTTTCCCGATAGCCTCCTCCAGTGCGTCGGCAATTTCCAGCATAGGATAAATCTCCATGGCTTCCAGAACGGCGCGGATGTCATCCTCTGATTCTGCCTCTTCGATCCATTGCTTCATAGGTCTGTAATTTCGCTCCGCGACTGAATGCTTTGTATAGAAGCTGATTTTGTCATTTTCGATGATCCACGCAAAGAGCTCATAATCACATATCCTTCCGAGGGCATATATCGCCTGATCTTTGACCTGATCCGAATGAGCCTGCTCAAAGATCTTCTTCATCATCGGGATATAGATGTTCTTCATGGCTTCAATATCTTCGGGAGCCCGGTGCTCCTCGTAGTACTTTGCGATGCCGAGACATATGGAAATATATTTCTGATCCGGGACACTGCTGTTATCGGAGCTCACAAACTCATTGACAAGCTGCATTGCGGCTTCGGAGTCCTTCATGGAGATACGCTTGATGGCTATCGTCGCTGTTTTTCCGTCGGTGCTTCTGAATATTTCTGACAGCTCATCCAGCGAAAAATCGCATTGCGAAGTGATATACTCCTTTGTTTCCACGGAGAGCCCGGGATCCCTCAGGAGAGCAAGCATTTTTCCTGTATCGTACTGCTTCGCAGCATACATCTTCACAAACGCTTCCTCGATACCGGTGAGCGTTTCTTTTCTCTTGATCTGCTCTATCAGCCCGTCCTCAGAAAACTCCTCCGAACGTTCAATAAGCACGGTATATAATGGGAGCAGAGCGGTTTTGTCAGGCATTGCGGGCAGCTTTTTTTCCAGACGGTTTATCTTTCGTATCAGTCTGTCGGTTTTCCAGTCCTTTACTTCCTCATATACCTCGTCCTCTGTCCTGTCAAGCAGACGCTGGTCCGACCACCGTACTCCTATAACGGAAGAGACACCGACTGCCGCGGCAAGGAGCAGCCCCGCAAAAACGTATTTCATTTTCATCACTACCACCACTTTCCGAGTAATGTTTGGTATAATAATGCCTGCTGTTTTGCCCGACAGGACAAAATGAGCTTGACATAAAGAAGTTTGCATGCGCAAGCTCTTTATTTGCTGGGAATTTGTACTTCCTTAGCAAGGTTCATTGCAAGGACCGTCAAACGGCGGCTATTGATCACACATCATATTATAACACAGAATGGAAGAGGTTTCAAGAAAATCTTCTGCTGCCGGCAGAACTTAGCGTTCCGTTCCGTAAGCTGAGCTTCTGCGGAAAAAATGTCAGAAAACCGCAATAAAGTACTTGATTATCAGGTGGATACAGTGTAAAATAATAATACGGTTTTAACCTTATTTTGACACAAGGAGGACATCATCATGAGAAAATGCAAAAAACACTTTTTTTCAGCGATCACAGCTTTTGCCGTCACGGCATCAGCTATGGCAGCATTTCCCGTTCAGTATGCGGGAGATAACGGACTTATCGCCGCAGCTGTTTCCGAACAGGCGGAGGATGAGTATACGATCCGCGTTTCTGACAGCGGGAGAGGCGAAAATTATGAGGTGTGGAAGCCCGGCGAAGAGGGTGCCATAGACTTCAGTATGAACAAATATGATCTCAGCTTCAATTGTACATGGAAAGATACAAAAAGAGCGGATTTCTTTGCGGGCAGCACGAGCTCCTTTGATCTTGACGAATATAAAAAGTATTATCTGAAGTACAGGGCAGAAGTGGACTGCAAGGACAGCTACGGCTTCGGAGCGTCCATGATCTGCTATGAAGAAAACGACGCATTCTTCCAATCCGATAAAAAATCCGTATTTACTGAGGTGCGTATTTTTGAGTCATATTCGGGTATCAGTGATATTTCAGATGATAAGAAGGCAGGCTCTGTTACGGTGGGCGGCGTGGATTATGACCTGTACAGATCCTATGAGATCATCAACGATATAAGAGCCGAGGTCCTTATCATTGCCCGTGCACAGAGTCTGCCGGCAGGCGCTGCCGTAAACGGAACGCTTGACATCAAGGCGTTTGCGGAGGAGCTGAAAAAGCAGGGGATAATCCTCACAAAAACCGACGATTTCCGCGCTATGGTCTATTCAGAAGAGGGAAGCGGTTCTGTCAGTGTGTACAGTAACGAGCTTGTGGCTATACCCTATCCCGAGGAAATGAATGTTCCTAATTATGACATTGACGGAAAGTCCGTTTATCGCGACGGTATAACATATCAGTTCTGGCACAGCAATGGCGGTACCGAAAACGGCGAGATGAAGGTGAAAAGAAACGGAAACGCTTTCTGTACCTATAACAATTCCGACAGGGATGCCGACTGCCTTTACAGAAAGGGCATAATTAAGGAAAACGGGATAGAATATGGCAATGTTACTATTGATTACAACGGAGGTATCTGTCCGGATTCCGAAAAGGACGTTTATGCGGTCGGAATAAACTATGTGCTCGGCGATCCTGCGAAGAATTTCTTCATCGCTCAGTTCCACCGCTCGGACTCCTTTACTGACGGTGCGGAGCTGCTGGGAACTGCCGATATAAAAGGTGTGGAGTACAGGCTTTATAAAAAGGTATTCAGCAAATGGATAATGCAGAACGGTATGCCCTATACGGAGTACTGGTGCGTGAATTCATTTGAATTCGAGTCCGATGCATACGGCTTCAAAGGTGACGCCGATCTGGCGGACTATATCGGAGCATGGAAAACAGCGGGAATCGACGCCGGAAACAGGCTCTATGAAGTTTCGGCTTTTGCCGAGACCTTCGGAGAAGGCAGCGGAGAGATCAATATCTGCGATGTGAATATCAGTATAGATAAGCCCGAAGGTGAAGAGACCGTTCTGAACCGTGATAATCCCAGACTTACGGAAGGCGTATATAGGTATTATGCTGCGGGTGACGGCACCTGCACACTTGAAAGCAGCGGAACTGTCGTCGGAAAAAGCTTTCAGGAGCATGACGGCGAGACGTTCTCCTTCGGAAAGGGAGTGGATTTCGGCGAAAAAGAGATCGACAAGCGCGATGTCTCGGGACTTGATATTGCTTATAAGGCGAATGTCAGCTCCGACGGCAATTACTGTATCGGCGTCGAGGGCAGAATGAGAGGCATAGACGACGAGCTCCATGTAATGTATCATATCATAGATCGGGCTAATTTCGATCCTGTTCCGCAGAACGCCGAATATCTCGGCGAGAAGGAGATATACGGGGACGTCTTTGAGCTTTACGTGGTGCACACACGCAACACCTTCAAATTCGGCGGAAGATCAGTCGATGAATACTACAGCGTCAGAAAAAAGCTTTCCGGCAGCCATGAAAACTTTGAAGGCATCATATACGTCGGCGAGCACGTCAGGGCGTGGCGCGATGCCGGACTTGCCGCAGGCAATATCACCAGTCTGTACCTCAACGCTGATATGTACGGAAAGGGCGACGGTGTGATCGAATTCGACCGCTCAAACATAAGATACTACGGAAACGAGCCCCTGATGAGCGCAGAGTATACCACAGATGACATTGCGCTCCTCAGCAGCTTCCTCCTCGGTCAGAACCCGGCTGTTCCGGGGGGAAAGGATTACGACCTTAACGGCGACGGCGTCTGGGATTCTTTTGACCTGTGCATAATGAAAGGGAAAGTCGGCTCCGTCTGAATTGAATAATCAAAGGCTCCTTGCAGATAATGCAGGGAGCTTTTTGCAGCCCGTAAGTATGTTATCTCAGAATGAATAAGAAAAAACAAAAAATTTTCGGAAACCACTTGACAACTTATTATTAATATGTTATTATCATATCAGAAATAAGTCGGAAGGGAGGAAAAGGAAATGGACAGTGAAAAGGAGTTCCTTGCAAATTATAAGCTCAGTGATTATGAATGCCCTTCAGTTACCGCAGATGTAGCCGCCTTTATGCTGGGTTCGGAGGAAAGCGAGAATTTCCGCAAAAACCCCGATAATAAATTGCAGCTTCTGCTGATAAAGCGCGGCGGACATCCTTTCAGGGGTATGTGGGCTCTGCCGGGAGGATTTCTCCAGAAGGACGAGACTGTTGAGGAATGTGCCCTGCGGGAGATCTGTGAGGAGACCGGCGTTATGCCGACAGCTCTTATGCCTGTGGGAGTTTTCAGCAAGAGCGGACGTGATCCGAGAGGCTGGATAATCTCCAATGCCTATGCTTCGATAATCACGGAGGAATCTGTCAGACAGGTGGGAATGGATGACGCCTCTGACGCCCAGTGGTTCGGTATAAGCTTCGAGCGGGACGACAAGGGGATCTACAGGCTCACGCTGGAGTATAACGGTGAGATACTGAATGCAGTCCTTGCAGAGGAAAGAACAGGCTTCGGCCGTACCGGGTTCCGTATCATTGACAGCGGCGGACTTGCCTTTGACCATGCGGCGATAATAGCTGAGGCTCTTACGGTGCTGAGAAGCAAGGCAAAGGATTATGAAATGATATTTGATTTCCTTCCCGAGAAATTTACCCTGCCCGCACTTCAGAAGGCGCAGGAAACCATAATGAACGTTTCCCTGCTGCCTGCCAATTTCAGGCGTATGGTAAGCGGGTATGTTGAGGAGACGGACGAATACCTGAGAGGCGAGGGGCACCGTCCCGCCAGACTCTATAAGCGGAAAGTAAATTAAACTTAAAAAAGGAGATGTAATTATGAAAAAATACCTTGTTGTAGTTGATATGCAGAAGGACTTCGTTGACGGAGCTCTCGGTACAAAGGAGGCCTGCGCCATAGTTCCCGCGGCAGTAAAGAAGATCAGGGATTTTGACGGGAAGATATTTGCGACCTTCGATACTCACTATGAAAACTATATGGAAACTGCCGAGGGCAGAAAGCTGCCCGTTCCTCACTGCATAAAGGACACGGAGGGCTGGCAGCTGGACAGGAATATCGCCGCCGCCCTTGCTAAGAAGAAGTTCACTCCCGTGGAAAAGCTCACCTTCGGCTCCGTTGATCTGCCCGGGCTTATCAGAAAGGACGCAGACGGCGAAGAATTCACAATAGAGCTCATCGGCCTCTGTACGGATATATGCGTTATCAGCAATGCGCTGCTGCTGAAAGCGAACTTCCCCGAGGCTGCCATAGCAGTTGACGAAAAATGCTGTGCGGGAGTTACTCCCGTGAAGCATGACGCGGCTATAGAGACCATGAGAAGCTGCCAGATAGATATATTATAAGGAGGGAATACCATGAAACTTGAGCCTATCGTTATTTCACTGCTGGACACAGATCTTTACAAATTCAATATGGATCAGGTCATTTTCCACAAGCACACCGACCTCTGCGGACAGTATTATTTCAAGTGCCGCAGCAAAGGAGTGGTATTTACTCCCGAAATGGTACAGGAGATCAACGATCAGATCGATCACCTCTGCACGCTTTCCTTCAGGAATGAGGAGCTCGATTATCTGCGCTCCATACGCTTTATCAAGGACGACTATGTGGAATTTCTCAGACTATGGCGGCCTATCCGTGATTATGTAACGGCTGAGCTCGACGGAAACGGCGAACTGAAAATAGTAGTGGACGGACCGCTTTTCTCAGCTATGCAGTTTGAAATATTCCTGCTTGAGATCGTAAACGAGGTGTATTTCCGCATGAAATACGACTACGACAAGCTGAGAAAGTCCGCCGAGGAGCGTCTTGACGCCAAGATAAAGGCTCTCAATGACGGAACATATACATTCAGGTTCGCCGAGTTCGGCTGCCGCAGAAGACTTTCCCGCGAGTGGGAAGACGTAGTGGTGAAGCGCCTCTGCACCGAAACGGACAAGTGCGTGGGAACCTCAAATGTTTATCTTGCAATGAAGTACAACGTTACGCCTATCGGTACCTATGCGCATGAATTCGTGCAGATGTATCAGGGCATAGATTCCATACCCCTTGCCTATACCAACCACTACGCAATGAAGGACTGGTATGACGAGTACGACGGCGACAACGGTACGGCTCTCACGGATACTATCACAACGGATCTGTTCCTTATGGACTTCAACCGCTCAATGGTAAACAACTATACGGGAGTCCGCCATGACAGCGGCGATCCCTACGCATGGGGCGAAAAGATCATCGCTCATTACAAAAAATACGGCGTGGATCCGAAGACCAAGCTCCTTCTTTTCAGCGACAGTCTTGATTTCGACAGAGCTCAGAAGCTGCATGAGTATTTCTGCGACAAGACAAAGGTATCCTTCGGCATCGGAACTTTCTGCTCCAACGATACCGAGGAGAACGCTCTGAATATCGTTATAAAGCTCCAGTACGTCAACGGAAGGCCTGTTGCAAAGCTGTCGGACGACATAGGAAAGGCTATGTGCCGCGATGAGGAGTACCTTGAGTACCTCAAGCGCTCAGTGGACTTCAGACTTGACAGGGAGAAGAACAAATAAAAGCAGATATATCCTTTGCGTAAGAGCTGAACAAATTCTCTGTTCAGCTCTTTTTTATATTGAAAAGTACATATTTGCGGATTATAATTTCAGTAAGAAAAAATTTTCCGGAAAGTGAAATATCCGGGGGCTTGAATCGGACTATATGGGTAAGAGGACCTCAACAGCTCATGGAAGGGGGCTTGTCCAATGAATGATGCATCGATTATTGAGCTTTTCCTTGAAAGAGATGAAAAGGCGATCGCCGAAATGAAGCGAAAGTACGATAAGCTCTGTTTTTATGTGGCGGGAAACATTCTTTCCCAGCGCGAGGATATAGAAGAATGTGTGAATACCGCCTATTATGAGATATGGAACAATATACCGCCGGACAGTCCAAGAGACCTTAAGACATACCTGTGCCGGATCGTACGCAATATTGCAATAAAGCGGCTCCAGTACAACACTGCCGAAAAACGTAATCCGAAATTCGCGATACCTCTTGACGAGATCGCAGAGTGTATCCCCTCGGACAGAGGACAGCCGCTGCCCGATAATATACTTGCGGACGCTATCAGCAGATTTCTCAGGGCGCAGGACGAAAAGCACCGCAAGGTATTCGTGCGGCGTTACTGGTACGGCGATCCGCTTTCAAAGATCGCGGAGTATTACGGCATGAAGGAAAAGACGGTCGCTACATATCTTTTCAGGACGAGAAAAAAACTAAAGGCCTTTTTACAGAAAGAGGGGTATGATCATGAATGAACTGAAATTTCTCGAAGTAATGGGCAGTATCGATGAGGAGCTTGTAAAGGAAGCAGCTATTCCCTCCGATACGGTTTCGGAATCTTCTTCCGATGAAAATACCGTATCCGAGCTCACAGCCTCCGGAGTTGAGATCTACCGAAGCTTCGGCTGGCACAGATTCGCGGCGATTGCTTCGGCGGTGCTCATTATAGGCGGACTTTCCGCAGCGGGAGGATACTGCTATATGAAGAACCGCGGAGGCGCTCATACAGACAATAATATCATCGAACCCGTAGCCGTTGCTACTACTACCGAAAGCAGCAGCGGTGATACGTCCGGGATAAGCGATAACAGCATATCCGTTGCGGATAAAGAGGATAAGCCTGCGGTCACTACGGCCGTTACGGAGAAAAACGGCGGAAAGACTTCCGGGACCGCGTCTGCTGTTCTTGACGGCGAGGAGCCGGGAGATACAGGCACTTATGCCGCAGCGGGACGAAGAACCACTACAGCCGGGATCACCGCAAAGCACGGTACTACCTTACGTCAGACCACTGCGTCTCCGGTGAAGTCTACGGGACCTGCTGTAAAGCCTCCCGCAGACGGAATAATGACAGTGGATATACTGCTTAGGCTGGCGGAAAACGGCGAATCCCTGACATGGAAGGACTTCGAGCCCTACCGTCACGATGACATCGGCTCGGGACAGGACGTATGGAGAATATTCGTCTACAAGAATAATACCGATAAGGATTATGACTTCACGCTTATCGTCAGCGGAGTGCCTGAGAAGCTGCCGAATATAACACTTGTACGCGGCACGTATACAGGCTCTTCGTCTCAGGACCGCGTAGATGTACGCCGCGGCGACGTATATGACTTTATCTATCCCGAGATCGGGCTCTCGACCGTACTGGGCAATCTGAAGAGCTGCCACCCCGACTTCATCAGAAGCATAGAGCTGACCTATCCCTGGTATCAGTACCCGGCAAAGCTCAGCCACAGCGAGATACAGGAGATACTCCCGATGATACAGGAGCTTGCCTTCACCAAGAACGAGGGCAGCAAATGGCAGACCTTGTCAACCAATACGCTTCATATAACCATCACCGACAATCAAGGAAAGGTCCACGAGCTTGGCACTCAGCCGCCGTATTTCCTTGCATACGGTACTGCATACAGTGCTTCCGAGGAAAAGCTCCGGACACTTACGGAGCGCTGCGTAAGCATTATAAATGAGCACCAGCCGTCTGCACCCATAGATATAAACGGAGTATGGCTGTGGCATGGCGGTTCTTCGGAGATCGCGGATATGAGGGATATTTCCGAGAGCATAAGGATCAGACAGTTCCCGGATCTTGTGTTCATGTGGAACGGAATGGGACACTGTGTAGAAGGGTACAACAGCGCAGGCAGGAAAATCGCCGGCATTCCCTCACAGTTCAACGCATACTTTGCGGATATAAACGGCGACGGCTATCCCGAGCTCTGCACGTCCTACGATCTGGGACTTAACCGCGATATATTCATCGAGGTACAGGTCTGGGACATCCATAACGAAAAGTGCTACAGACTGTCAGGCGGAGAGGAATATGACTACTGGCTTTATGAAGAGGACGGAGAGCTCTTTGTAAACAGGCAGTCTGACGCCACGGACATCTTTTCACTGCACGGAGATAAGGGCAGGCTTGCCATTAACGGTTCCGGTGTGGAATTTGTTCCCGTATGACCGCATATAACGCAGGATACCGCATGGGTACACACCATGCGGTATCTTTTTTATTGCAGCACCAGTATCCCTATCGTGAGGTAGGTCGCATATGCAGCCCACAGCAGATAGGGGATATTCAGAACGGCAGCAGCTTTGCGTATACGGCTGAATGAAACGATCATTGTGATTATGAGTATGAGCAGCACTGACACGATGAATGCGGCGCCTCCCAGTGACTTCAGCCTGAAAAATACGGGAGACCACAGGAAATTCACAAAGAGCTGGCTGCCGTAAATAAGGAGGGCTGCTTTGCGGCGCGGGTCTCCGCTGCTTTGTATCAGATATGCCGAAGCTCCCATAAGAGCGTACAATATGCCCCATACCACAGGGAAAAGCCACCCGGGCGGAGCAAAGGGCGGCTTCTCGAGAGCCTGATAGAAAGCTGAGAAGCTGCCTCCCGAGATCAGAGCCGCCAGTGCGCCCACAAGCTCAGTTATCACGATCCAGATAATAAGGTCAGTCCATTTGATTTTCATTTTGATCACCCTTTCGATAAAGTATATGCCGGAAAAAATGTTATAATTCGCCTGAATATTACTCGAAGTTTAAGATTATTTTAAGACTGTGGATGTAATATGTAAATACATTTTATTTAGGAGGATGATAAAAAAATGAAAAAGGAAAACCTGCTGGCAGGTATATTATCTGCCTGCATTGTCGGCTCGGCGTCAGTCCTGTCCCTCACAGGTGCGGCAGCCGACAAGGTCTACGGTGACGCCAACCTCGACGGCGCTGTGGATATGTCAGACGCTGTACTGATAATGCAGTCTATCTCAAATCCGTCAAAGTACGGGATCAACGGCAGCAACGCGAAGCATATCACTGCGGACGGCCAGGATCTTGCCGATGTTTCGGAGCGCGGAAACGGCGTTACCTCAAAGGACGCGCTTTCTATCCAGCGCTATCTTCTCGGCTCGATACAGAGTCTTCCCGAGAGCTTTGCCGACAGTCAGGGAGATACGGATGTAAATACAAAGATACATCTCAAGGGATCTTCCATTACTGTTGAAGGCAGCTATGCTGTGGCAGAGGGCTCAAAGGTGACTATTTCTCACTCGGGAAGCTTCACTATTGACGGTACTCTCTCAGACGGTCAGATATATGTTGATATTCCTGACATTCAGGCTGATAACGGCACAGTTAAGCTTATTTTCAGCGGTGTCAATATCACAGGCAAGAGCGCTCCTGCTTTATTTATCAATAATGCAGACAAGACCTCTGTCACAATTGCTGACGGAACGGAAAATACTGTTTCCGACGGTACTGATGCATATACAGGCGACAATGAGGGCAATGCAGTTATTGAAGCTAAGGACGACCTTACTATCAAGGGCGGCGATAAGGGCACAGGTATACTGACCATAACCGCAAATACACAGACTGCTGTCGTATGCAACAACGATATTAAGTTCACAGGCGGTACCACCAATATCGAAACTCTCAATACAGAGCTGGCAAATGACGCTGTAAAGGGCAAGTCATCAGTTACAGTCAAGGGCGGAAAGCTCAGTATCAGGTCAGAGGGCGACGGTATCAAGTCCACAAAGGGCAATGTTGACATTGAGGACGGCGAGGTAAGCATAAAGAGCGGCAACGACGCCGTACAGGCTGAGACTGCTATCAATATCAGCGGCGGTGATATTTCTGCATTCGGCGATAAGGGCCTCACAAGTGCGGGAACCGTCAATATCAAGGGCGGCGAACTCCTTGTTACAGCTACCGACTGCCAGTGCGAGAACCTTACTTCCACCGAGCAGAATACCATGATGTTTGAATTTGTCAAGGAGTGGGCAAAGAACAATCCGATCACCATTACAGATACTTCAAACAAGGAGCTGTTCGATAAGAATACAGGAAAGAAGTTCAGGTATGCTATCGTTTCTTCTTCAAATATCGGCAGTGCTGAATACAAGCTCTTCACCGGCGGTATAAAGATGAAGCACAGCACGGGCAGCACCTTCAAGGCTGGCAAGCCTGCTTCGTACAAGGAAGTAAACAACGATATGGATAATGAGGAGCAGCTCTACAGCGACCTCTTCAGTCAGGATATGATACACAAGATCGACGTAAAGATGAACGAGAGCGTTTGGGAGAACCTTCTCAAGAACGCAAGCAAGGAGGAATGGACTCCCTGCGACGTAGTCATCGACGGCGAGACATACAAGAACGTCGGTATAAGAACCAAGGGCAACAGCTCGCTTATGATGGCCAAGGACGGCAAGTACAGCTTCCGCTTCAAGCTGGACAAGTACGATAAGGAGCTCAACTATCACGGCCTTACCGAGTTCTGTATGAACAATATGCTCATGGACGCTTCATGTCTCAGAGATATACTCTGCTACAATGCTATGTATGAGATAGGCGGCGTGGCTCCTCATGCTGCACATACGGATATGTATCTCAACGGCGAGCTTTACAGCTTCTATCTTCTTGCCGAGCAGCCGGGTACTACCGTAGCCGAGCGCTATGCCGTAGATGATGATTCAGTCCTCTACAAGGCTACCGAGAGCAACGGCAACGGCGGAGGCTGGGGCGGCTTCGGCGGTGACAGCTACTGCTCATTCACCGAGAATATGCCTCTTGACAGATTCGATGTAAAATTCGGTCAGGATGACGAGTTCAAGCATATCCAGGACGTCAAGACCGCTATAAACAAGCTCACCCCCACAGACTATAAGTTCATCGAGGACGTTCTGGACGTTCCCAGCTTCCTCAAGGGCTTTGCAGTAAACTCCATTTTCTGCAACTATGACAGCTATAACGGCTCTCTTGCACATAACTACTACCTGATGTACTCGGGCGGCAAGGCTCATTTCGTAGGCTGGGATTACAACCTCTGTCTCGGCAACTTCACAGGCGGTGCAAACGCGGTCGTATCTGATATAACAACAAGTCTGTATCAGTCCACCATAGAGGACCGTCCTCTTGCAAAGCTTCTTCAGGTGCCTGAATACTATGATATGTACGTAGAGATCGTAAACGATATTCTGAATTACTACAGCGATCCGGAGAAGTATGTTGCTGATTATGCAAAGAAGATACGTTCACACGTTGCGGCAGATCCCCGCTTTGAATTCACTATCGAGGATTTCGACGTGAACACTTCCAGGAGCGCCGAAGGCCTTCAGTACAGTGAAGAGGACGCGAGCGCAGGCTGGGGCAACTGGAACGGCGGCGACGGCGGCGACGGCGCATGGCAGGGCTTCGGCGATGGTAACGGCAACGGTGAGAACGGCGGCTGGCCGGGATTCGGCGATGCAAGCTTTGACTGGTCCAATATGGACTGGGAGAACATGGACTGGGAGAACATGGACTGGGGCAATATGGACTGGGGCGACATGGACTTCGGCGATATGGACTGGGGTAACGGAATGTTCGGCGGCGGTCAGACCTCAGTGGTTGACTTCCTCATCAAGAGATTTGAAATAATCCGCGAAGCTCTCAGTAAATAATCACAGGCGCTGATCCCATGCATTTGGCATGGCAGCCATGTAAATTAAAAACGGCAGCAGCCGTAGGGAAGATTCCCCGGGCTGCTGCCATTATTTTTTAAACTGATGATATTAAGGGCATTGCTGCTTCGCTCTGCGCCTGGGGCTCCATTCTGAAGAACTGGGCGCACAGCACGTATTTACCCGAAAAAGCCGTACCCGCATTCCTGTCGAAGAGCAGTCTGCAAATACTGAGTATGGTGCTGTATTTTTTTGTGTTCCTCGTGTTGACGCATTTGCTGAATTCTGCGGAAATGTTGTAAGGTACGCAGACCTCGTCGAGGTATGACAGAGCTTCTTTCAGAAGGTGGGAACTGTGCGGATCTGAGGTGAGCTTTATAAGTCTTGCGGCAGCGGCTTTTATGATACGGTTTTCCGCACGGTCGGGAGTAAAAACGTCGTGCCGCACAAAGACGCGTTCACGGTGTACAAGGTTGCGGCGGATATTTTCGGAAAACAGTATAGTACCGTGGACGTTGTTCATATTTTCCTCGCGGCTCGTATAGGCTGAAAGAACGCCGCTTTTGATTATCTTCATGGTCTCTCCTGCGAAAACGGATATGAAGTACTCCATAAAGTTCATATCGGGTCTGAGTCCCGAAGGGTCGAAGGCAAAGCCGCACCGTTTGCAGAATTCGGCGCAGAGCTCCTTTCTTGCATTTGCCCTGCTGCTCTCTGTATTGGGCAGTATCTCAATGAGAGTACCGTCCACGAGAAAGGCGAATCCGCAGTAGGAGCCGGCCGTGAAGTATTTGATACCTTTTTTCTGACTGACAGAGATCGCTTTTCTGCCGTCAGCCTTGCAGACTGCGGCAAACTCGCCGAGCATTTTTGTCAGCTCGCCGTTTTTATGGGATATGTCAACGATCGTGTCGTGGGCAGATATACAAAAATGTCTTGTGTACATCGTATTCTCCGTTCATCAGGAAATATCACTGTAGATGTTTATGAAGTGCTCCCTGTTCCAGTTCATTGGGTTGCCGAGGCGGTACAGCTTATGCCCCGAATCGAACTGCTTGATGAACTTCGGGGTAATACACTCGATGAATGTATTATCATCGTTCAGCACCAGCCTGATCCTTTCGTAGTCGTCGAAGAAATACTCCTGAAGAAGAGGTATTATCTTTGTGGAGAAGACCTCTCTCAGCTCGAATATGTTTTGGATGCAGCTGCCGTTGTTCATGAAGTACGCATGACCGATAGCGTGCTCGCGGTCGTAGTAATACTCGATACGTTCATTCAGAGCCGTAAGGAGCTGACAGAGGTCAACTCCGTCGCAGTCGCCGAGCAGAGAGGGTTCGGGCATCATTTCAATGAAATCGAATCTTCTTCTCAGGGCTGTATCGAGCATGGCAATTGAACGGTCGGCAGTATTCATTGTTCCGAGGATATACAGGTTCGAGGGTACGAAGAACTCGTTCTGGGAATAGGGAAGAATAACGGGAGTACCGCGTTTTGACTCCTCGATGAGGGTGATGAGCTCACCGAATACCTTGGAGATGTTGCCGCGGTTGATCTCGTCGATAATAGCTACGAAGTGCAGGTGGGGACTCTTTGAAGCCTTCTCGCAGAGAGACTTGAAGACGCCGTTGTACGGGCGGTAAACGACTGTGGTATCGGCATGGGCGATATTCGTATCGTTGCCGAACCTGTCAACTACCACGGGACGTATTCCCTCCACAAATTCCTCATAGCTGAAGGACTGATGGAAGGTGGTGAACTTTATCTGACCTGAGGCGGAATACTGCTCGTATCTTTCCTTTATTGCCGAATAGGGCTCTCCTTCGGGGAGCTTTTTCCCTTCTATGAGCTCAACGGCGTATTTCACGACGTTATAGGTCTTTCCTGTTCCGGGAGGACCGTACAGTATCTGGTTCAGATGAGCCTTCGGCTTTTTGAGCTGGTACTCCGAAAGGGACATGGCGGACTGAGGCTGCTGGCGCTGAGCGTTGAGCAGATCCCACGACATGACGTCAAAGGCTCTCATATTCTTGAATTTGAAGTTATTGTTGCGGTAATCGAGGATCTTATGACAGTTGATGATATAATGGGTTATATCTCCGGGGTTCTTCAGATCGATACCGATAGTCTTGAACACAAGGGAATCGGTGGCTCTTTCGCCGAGAATAGGAAATGTAAAAGGTTTCAGGCAGTGGAGGATCCTTGACATGACATAGACAGGCATTCCCGAATCCTTTATGTGGGAATTGAGCATTTTCTGAGCCGTATCAAAGATCTTGTTGTCCGTGTCCAGTCCCGAAAGATTGATGCACATCTTGAAAAAGAACTGTATCGCCTCATCGTTTTCGGCCACAAGGGACTCCTTGAATGAAAACGGGGAGGTAAGGAACTCCATTTCCTGTTTTTTTACGATATGGCTGTACAGCATTTTTGCGCCAGTGCTCCATATCTTGTCAAGGGACAACTCAAGCTCGCGCTTGTCGTTGTGGAGAAGGTGGCTTCTCTGAAGACGGAGCATGAGGTCGCTTTTATCGTTTTTCCACATTCCGAGGGACAGATAATAAAGCAGTTCAAGGTCCTTGTAATTAATGATAGCGGTTTTTTTCAGCCTTGCGTAGCATTCGATCGCTTCGCGTACAGAGCTGTACGTTCCGTCAAATTCATCAGGCTGGATCTCCGGTCTGCGTTTAAGTTCATCAATAATAGTTTTCTTATCCATAATACATGACTGCCTTTCAGATAGTATCCTGTAATAATTGTACCATGCACACAAACAAATGTCAACGGTATTTGAAATTTTTACACATTATTCACATGGAAAGGCGGGTTTCATGTCTGAATTAATTATTTTGCCTGAAACACGGCACCTGAGGGATTAATTGCTGAAAAAACAGAAACAGGATCGGGTATTATGCCCGATCCTGCTTCCGTATAAGTAAATTATGTATTAGAGGCTTGATGTCTTTCCGAGCAGATATGCCTGGATACGAACTGCGTCTGCTGTGCTGAGTCCGTTACCGTCAATGTCTGCATTTGCCTGTCCTGCTTCTGTGAGGTGAACTGCGGCTGTACCGTTTATACCGTACTTGTTGGGATTGCAGATAGCCTGCATGATAAGAACAGCGTCAGCCATATCGATCTTGTCGTCACCGTTTACGTCGCCTGCCTTTGTAATTGCTACCTTTGTGGTAGTTGTTGTGGGAGGCGCAGTTGTGGTAGTTGTGGATGTAGTAGTTGTAGTAGTGGTTGTTGTGGTAGTTGTAGTAGTTGTTGTGGTAGTTGTTGTATCAGGCTGCGGAGGATCGATAGTCTTTGTGAGGTTGATGATGTTCTGATAGAAGCTCTTGGGCTGGTAGTTGTTGAACGGGAGCGGTGAACCGCCGTTCTCACGGTATCTCCAGCTTCTCTCATCTGTTGTACCCCAGAGGGTTACGCATGAGATGTTCTTTGCGTGCTTCATTATTACCTCAAAGATCTGAGGATAGAGCTTGTCGTTTGAGCCTGTGCTGTTTGTAATATCAAGCTCTGTTACCTGAACGTCGAGACCGAGTGACTCGAACTTCTTGAGTGCTGTCTCGTACTCGCTTGCTGAAGGATATCTTGAGTCAAGGTGTGACTGCATTCCGATACCGTCGATGTAGTCGCCTTCCTTCATGATCGTCTTTGCCATGTTAACGAGGTCGTTTGTCTTTGCGGACATGTACTCGTTGTAGTCGTTCAGATAAAGCTTTGTCTCCTTGGGTGCATACTGTCTTGCATACTTGAATGCGTTTACTACGAACTCAGAGTTGCCTTCACCGTATGTTCTTACCCAGTTGGAGTTGCTGCTGGGTCTCATTCCGCCGCCGTCGTTTACAAAGAGCTCGTTACAAACGTCATATGAGTGGAATGTAAGGTTAGGATACTGTGACTTGATAGCACTGAAGGTATTCTTGATCATGCTCTCAAGACGCTTGTTCATTGTGCTCGCATTTGCACCGTTGAAGATGGAACCGGGAGTCTGCGAATACCATACGAAGGTATGACCACGCATTCCGATGCCGTTCTGCTCTGCAAACTTGAGTATATTGCCTGCGCTGTTGAGGCTTACATTGATGTTATCGCCGTTAACTCCTGCAACTATAGCGTCGGGCTTCATTTCGTTCTCACAGGTGAGTGAGTTGAAGTTTGTCTTTATAAAGGCCTGTGCACTGCCGTTGGTGATCTCGCCGCCGCTTACGGATGTACCGAGTCTGAAGTAGGGACCCATGTAATCCTTGAAGCCTGTGCCGCCCTTATCATATTTGTAATTCTTGTTCTGATGAGAAGCGACGCTTCCTACAGCAACGCCCTGGCCGTCGCCCTGCTGGCCCTGACCCTGCTGGCCCTGCTGACCCTGCTGGCTCCAATCGAAGCCCTGCTGGCCCTGCTGACCCCACTGGCCCTGCTGACCCTGCTGGCTCCAGTCGAAGCCCTGCTGGCCCTGCTGACCCCACTGGCCCTGCTGACCCTGCTGGCTCCAATCGAAGCCCTGCTGACCCTGCTGACCCTGCTGGCCCCACTGGCTGAAGTCGAAGCCCTGCTGGCCCTGCTGACCCTGCTGACCCCACTGGCTGAAGTCGAAGCCCTGCTGACCCTGCTGACCCTGCTGGCCCCACTGGCTGAAGTCAAAGCCCTGCTGACCCTGCTGGCTCCAATCGAAGCCCTGCTGACCCCACTGATCCTGACCTTGCTGCTGTGTCTGCTGACCCTGCTGGTCGCCCTGCTGGGTATCATCGGGTTTTTCGTTTGTAACGTTAACGCTCTTTACATTAGCGGAACCGTTGGATCTGTATCCCTCGATGTTGAGTGATACTTCATAAAGTGTACCTGACATGTCAAGGCCTGACTGTGCCCATGCATCAAAGTGCTTGGATACGTCGATGGTGCCCTTCATGTAGTTTGTGGTGTTGTTCTGGGAACCGCTTCTCTGACGTACGCTCCAGTACTGCGGGAATGTTGATGTT
>Ga0129307_1000109_pt1 | contig 137246 bp, 117 predicted proteins | sample P1105metagenome_FD_94437 | JGI IMG/M metagenome (GOLD analysis project Ga0129307, IMG submission 94437) | Capybara group fecal microbial communities from Wisconsin, USA - P1105 metagenome | ecosystem: Host-associated > Mammals > Digestive system > Large intestine > Fecal | place: USA... | reverse complement strand
GTCGGGAACAGCAGTACGTCCCTGATACTGGGGCTGTTGGTAAGGAGCATTACCAGACGGTCGATGCCGTAGCCGATACCGCCCGTAGGGGGCATACCGATCTCCAGAGCATTGAGGAAATCCTCATCTGTGTGGTTTGCTTCCTCATCACCTGCTTCAAAGGCAGCATCCTGTGCCTTGAACCTCTCGCGCTGGTCGATGGGATCGTTGAGCTCGGAATATGCGTTACACATCTCCCATGTATTGATGAAGAGCTCGAACCTCTCTACCTTGGAGTGGTCTGTGGGCTTCATCTTGGTGAGGGGTGAGATCTCGATGGGATGGTCAGTAATGAATGTGGGCTGGATCAGGTTCTTTTCGCAGAACTCCTCGAAGAAGAGGTTGATGATGTCGCCCTTCTTATGCCTGTCCTCAAACTCCACATGGTGCTCCTTTGCAAGGGCCTTTGCTTCCTCGTCGGACTTTACCTCATCGAAATCGATGCCTGTGTACTTCTTTATGCAGTCGTTCATGGACATGCGGTCGAACTTCTTGCCGAAGTCCAGCTCGATATCACCGTACTTGAAGGTGGTGGTTCCCAGGATCTTCTCTGCAAGATAGCGGAACATGGACTCTGTGAGCTCCATCATGCCCTCGTAGTCTGTATATGCCTGGTAGAGCTCCATAAGTGTGAACTCAGGGTTATGTCTTGTATCTACACCCTCGTTCCTGAATACACGTCCGATCTCGTAGACTCTCTCAAGTCCTCCGACGATCAGCCTCTTAAGGTAGAGCTCCAGGGAGATACGGAGCTTAACATCCTCGTCCAGGGCGTTGTAGTGGGTCTCGAAGGGCCTTGCTGCAGCACCGCCGGCATTGGATACCAGCATAGGTGTCTCAACTTCCATGAAGTCCCTGGTGTCGAGGAAGTTCCTGATCTCCTTGATGATCTGGGATCTCTTTACAAAGGTATCCCTGGCTTCGGGATTCTGGATAAGGTCAACATAGCGCTGTCTGTAGCGGAGCTCTGTATCTGTAAGGCCGTGGAACTTCTCGGGAAGGGGCTTAAGGCTCTTGGAAAGAAGAGTAAGCTCCTCAGCGTGTACGGAGACCTCACCGGATCTTGTCCTGAAGAGGAAACCCTTAACACCGATGATGTCACCGATATCGTACTTCTTGAAGGCCTGGTAGTCGTCGACACCGAGAGCATCCCTTGTGACATAGATCTGGATGTTGCCCTTGAGATCGTTGATGGTGGCGAAGGAAGCCTTACCCATGACTCTCTTAAGGAGCATACGTCCTGCGACGGATACTTCGATCTTATCCTGCTCGTGAAGTTCCTTGAGCTTCTCGTTTACAGCCTCCTCATCAGTCTCGGTGATGGTGGCACGAAGCTCCTCGTCCTTCTTTTCGAAGGCAGCCTTTGCGTCAGTGGAATGGGTGGTCACATCGTACTTGGTAATGACGAAAGGATCCTTACCCTCCTGCTGCATGGCGGCGAGTTTTTCGCGTCTGATCTTTTCCTGCTCGTTGATGTTATCTGTTTCTGCCATGGGAATACTCCTTATCTTCCTTTATCGCGAAAAAAAGCGCGATGTTTTTCTCGCGCCATTTTCTTTAAGATCGGAAACCGTATTACTTGCTGCCGATCTTCATGATCTTGTATTTGAAAGTACCAACGCCTGTAACGACTTCGACTACCTGATTCTTCTTCTTGCCCTCAAGTGCCTTGCCTACAGGTGAATCTGCAGAGATCTTGTTCTCGAAGATGTTCTCCTCTTTTGCACTGACGATCCTGTACTGTGTCTCTTCCTTTGTCTCCTCATCGCGGAGGACAACAGTGGAACCGAGGGAAACCTTAGTCTTGGAGATCTCATCCTCGTCGATTACTTCAGCATTCTGCAGGATAGCCTCGATCTCTCTGATCCTTGCTTCGTTCCTGCCCTGCTCTTCCTTAGCCTCGTCGTACTCAGAGTTCTCGGAAAGGTCTCCCTGGGCTCTTGCCTCAGCGATCCTCTGCTCGATCTCTTTTCTCTTGTCTATCTTTCTTTCGTTGAGCTCCTCGTGATATGCCTTAAAGCCTTCCGAGGTCAGTCTGATCTTCTCTTCTTCAGCCATTTTTCTTTCCTCTCAAAATGATTAGTCACATTATTTTAAATTATAAGGGCTATTATCGCAACTTTTTATCTTGCGCTCCTGTCATTTTCCTTCTGGATGACATCGTGGGCACCACCCTCGATGATGGATGTGGAGGAAACGACTACGAGTCTTGCCTTCTGCTGGAGTTCCTCGATGCTACTGGATCCGCAGGAGCACATTGTAGCCTTTACCTTTGCCAGGGATGTATCAAGGTTGTCCTTGAGGGAGCCGGCATAGGGAACGTAGGAGTCAACGCCTTCCTCGAAGGCCATCTTTCCGCCCTTTCCGCCGTCGTCGTATCTCTGCCAGTTACGTGCTCTGTTGGAACCCTCGCCCCAGTACTCCTTAACGTATGTGCCGTTTACCAGGAGCTTTCTCGTGGGGGACTCGTCAAATCTTGCGAAATATCTGCCGAGCATAAGGAAGTCGGCTCCCATTGCAAGAGCGAGAGTCATGTGGTAGTCGTGTACGATACCGCCGTCGGAGCAGAGAGGGATGTAGATACCTGTCTCCTTGAAGTACTCGTCACGGGCCTGGGCAACTGCGAGAACAGCTGAAGCCTGGCCGCAGCCGATACCCTTCTGCTCTCTTGTGATACAGATGGAACCGCCGCCGATACCGATCTTGATGAAGTCTGCACCGCAGTCTACGAGATATCTGAAGCCCTCTGCATCTACGACGTTACCTGCGCCGACGATGACATCGGGATAATTGCTCTTGATCCACTTGAGGGCTCTCTCCTGCCATACGGAGAAACCGTCGGAAGAATCGAGGCAGAGAGCGTCTGCACCAGCCTCAACAAGGGCGGGAACTCTCTCTTCGTAGTCTCTTGTGTTGATTCCGGCACCTACGATGAGCTTCTTCTCTTCGTCCAGGAGCTCATGGGGGTTAGCCTTGTGGAATTCGTAGTCCTTACGGAAAACAAGTCCTACGAGCTTGCCCTCGGAATCGATGATGGGAAGCTGGTTGATCTTGTTATCCCAGATTATGTCGTTTGCTACCTTGAGGGTGGTTCCCTCGGGAGCGGTAACGAGTTTTTCGATGGGGGTCATGAACTCTTTTACCTTGGTATCAAGGGACATACGGCTTACACGGTAATCTCTTGTGGTTACGAGGCCAAGGAGCTTGCCCTCTGCTGTTCCGTCCTCAGTTACGGCTGCTGTACCGTGGCCTTTCTCCTCGCGGAGTGCGATGATGTCGGCAAGTGTAGCCTCGGGAGATACGTTGGAATCGGACTCAACGATACCTGCCTTGTACTTCTTGACCTTTCTGATCATGTTGCACTGTGACTCGATGGACTGGGACTGGAATACAAAAGAAAGACCTCCGCATCTTGCAAGGGCGATTGCCATTCCGTCATCGGAAACTGCCTGCATGACTGCGGAGACCATAGGTATGTTTATCTTGAGCTTAGACTCCTCCTGACCCTTTCTGTACTTACAGATGGGAGCTGAAAGGTCCACCTGGTCAGGTGTGTTCTTCTCCGTTGTAAGGTTGGGTACGAGAAGGTACTCGCTGAATGTTCTTGATTCCTGCTCGAAGATCTTCGCCATAGTTGATTACCCCCATATTCTTCTTGAAATTTAAGTATTATCTTAACACAAAGGACGGTAATTGTACTATATGAAAAATGACGCTTTTCGAGCCTTTAAGATGATGTGTTCTTGTTATTTTTGCGAAGTGCGTTTTAATGTGCCGTAGACAGCGACCATTACCACCAGGGTGATGACCAGTTCCACAAGAAGAAAAGAGCCGTTGTAGAAGATGGAATAGATCCAGGGGCTCATGCCTTCGGGAGCGTAATCAGCGTAGAAGATGACGCCGGAGAGCACGCTGCAGAGGCATCTGACGGCAAAGGCGATGATGGTATACATCACAGCCTTTATAAGGCCTGCCTTTACGAAACGGTACAGGGGATTATTGATCTTGCCCCTGACATCACTGGATGCTGCTGCAAATCCGATGATACCGTAGGCGGTATACCCCAGGATGTAGTCGAGGAGCACCTGGAATGGTGTTACCAGCCAGCCTCCGATGAGCTGCAGGAGCGCGAAGATGATGGCAGCGAGAAATCCCCAGAAGGGGCCGAAAGCCATGGCATATACTGCTATGGGAAGGGTCGATGCGGGTGTTACAGAACCGCCCATGGGCATCTCGAAAAGCTTGATCTGCGAGAGAACGAAGCTCAATGCGATGCAAAGTCCGCCCGTGACGATGGCCACGACCTTCTCTTTGTTACTCTTTACTTTTGTGTTTTTTACAGGATCCGACATATTATTTTTCCTCCCTTCGCCGGCATTATCCGTACAGGTTCATAGGGTCGATGATCTATCATCCTCTCAGCAGGTCTCACCTGCTCCCCCGGAATCTATGCCCGAAAAATATACTACATCTTTCCTAAACTTACAAGCCTGACAACGCACTGCTCCACAAATTTTCTGACTTCCCTTTCATATACGGCTGGAGCCTTGTCGTAACACATGATATGCTTTGCGTGGTCGATGACCACCAGCCTCTTGGGAGTCCTTATATTGTCGTAGATCCTCCTGGCGCCGTCGGGAAGGCATACCGTGTCGTCACCGGCTGCGAAAACCAGTACCGGGACCCTTATCCTTCCTGCATGGACGGCGGCATCTGTCTTGTTGATGTCAAAGCCGAACTTCTTCTTCAGGATCTGGTTGATGGACCTGATGGGCATGGCCATATTGAAGTTATAGCGCTTCTTTCCCTCGTTCAGGAGCACCTTCTCCAGGCTCTCGAAGGGACAGTCGGCGATGATGCCTGCCACATTGTCAGGGAATTCCCTCTGCTGGGCAGCAAGAAGAGCCGCGTTTGCTCCCATGCTCCTACCGAAGATGAAGATCTTGCAGTCGTGGCCCACCTGAAATCTTATGAACTCGATCCACTTCATGAGGTCAACGCTCTCGTAGAGTCCGAATGTACAGTATTTTCCGCCGCTCATACAGTGAGCTCTCTGATGGGCGATCAGGACATGACACTGGACCTGGCGCATCATGAGCCTTGCGTAGGCGCTCATCTCAGCGGGGTGCTCGTTATATCCGTGGAGAAGGATGACGGCAAACTTGCTGGATCTGTCGGCAGAGGGCCTGAAGTATCCGGAAAGCTTTGTCTTGTCAAAAGAATCGATCCTTACGTTTATGAACTCCATCCTGTTGGTATAGAACCAGTTCTTGCCCCTTCCGTAGATGGTGCGCTGGTCTATCTCCTTGGGAGATCTGTCCACCTTGGGCATGGGCTTTGGGCGCCTGAAGATCTCGTTGAAGAGTTTTCTGCACACCCTTATATACGCCAGGCAGATCAGGGCGGTAACAGCCAGTACCAGGAGCACGAGCAGGATCAGTATCACAGTTGTAGTGTCGATAGCAAGGATCATAAGATGATTATACCATCTAATCCGTCGTCACCGCTGCTTATGAGTTCGCAGCCGTTTTCCGTGACCAGGACATCGTCCTCGATCCTGAAGCCTGCGTGCCATTCGGGGATATATACTCCGGGCTCTATGGCCAGGCAGTTGCCTTTTTCGAAGGCCATATCCCTTATGGAGACGTCGTGGACATCCAGGCCCAGATGGTGCCCGGTATTATGCCAGTAGTACTTCTTTACGTCATCGTCGGTATATCCTTCGCGTAAAACATTGTGCGCACAAAGCCATACACCGCATTCGCTTCTTATTGCCCTGTTCAGGTCGTCGAAAGTGATGCCGGGCCTTATGGTCTCCCAGCATTTTCTGCGGAGAAGTGTTATCAGTTCATGGATCAGGAAGCGCTTGTCATCCTCCCCCTCTTTTCCGCCATAGAAATATACCCTGGAGATGTCGGCACAGTAGCCGGCACATCTGGCTCCCACGTCTATCTGGATCTGGCAGCCCTTCTTCACTGTGGGTCCTTCTTCCCCCTCGGGATCTCCGTGATGGAGATAGAAGGCATTGTCACCGATGGCGGTGATGGTGGTAAATGCAGGGATCAGACTGCCTCTTCTGGCCATATGGTAGTCCAGGGCCGTATAAAGGTCGATCTCTGTGGCTTTGTCCCTGATCTCTTTTTTCATGTCTTCGAGAGCTGCTTCGGTAATCTTAGCTGCTTCCCTGATGGCCTGAACCTCCTCGGGCTTTTTCACCATCCTCATCTTTGTGAGGATCTCCCCGATGTCTGTGGCGTCTGTTCTGGCCTTGGAGAACCTGATGCTCTCTTCAGCGATGGAAAGCCCATTATATGCAGGCTTGAACTTCTTTTCCTCCAGGATCTCATATTCCCTTGTGTCGAAGTCGTTTATGTCGTATATATCCTCTTCTTTTATGCCGGAGATGTCAGATGCCTGCTCTTTTCGCATGCGCTTGCCGTGCCATCTCTCCTTCATCTCGTCCGGAAATGGGATAAAGAGGTATTCCCTGTCCTTTGTGAGGATGAGCTTTGCATCCTGTATCTCCAGCCCTGTGAGATAGTAGAAGTCGCGGTCGGCAAGGAATCTGTAGTCGTCGTCCCTGCTCATGGGCCTGGTTCCTCCCGCGAAAATAAAAACCGCTGTTCCATCAGGCAAGCGGTCTGCAAAAGCTCTTCTGTTTCCTTGGAAAAAGTCTGCTTTCAGCTTCATCTCTTGGTTCCGTCCGAACGGACATTGTACTCGTCGAACTGGATGGTATTGTTGATATAACTCAGTGTAGCACCCGGTGCCCTTCTGATAAGGCCGGGATTACCGATGACTATGGAACCGTCGGGGACATCGAAATTGACATATGCCCCGGGTGCGATAAGTACATTGTTTCCTATATTGATATTGCCGACGATAACGGCATTTGCTCCGATCCAGACAAAGTTGCCGATATGGGGAGCACCCTTTCTCTTTCCCCTGAACTGGGTACCGATGACAACTCCCGTAGAAACGTTGACGTTATAACCGATAACAGACTTGGGATGGATGATGACCCTTCCGAAATGGGCAAGATAGAAGCCCTTTCCTATATTGGTGTCATAAGGGATCTGGAAGTGATACTTTCTGGACAGCCTGTCCAGCCTCCAGTTGAAGAACTTGAACTTGATGGAATAAAGAGAGCTCCTGATGCCGTCATACTTGGGGATCTGGTCGTAATAATACCTGGTCCTTCTGAGGGTGCTTATATAGTGGAACTCCGGACTGGACATAAGCTCCTGGATATAGGTGGTGTATATGTTGCTGGTACGGCGGGCATTTCCCGTGTACCTGAACAGATCACTGTAGACTATGTCCTTCAGTTCGTCGTTCATTTCCGTCCTCCAAAGTTTCTCTCCAAAAAAATTGTATATCTTTTAGGCAAATATCTCAATATATGAAAGTTAAAATTTTATTAAGTTATAGCTCCTTGAAATAGCACCTGTCATAGCTTAAAATCAACCGATATGCGGAAGAATGACATTAAAGGCATCATCATACTGTTCCTGACAGCCATCATCTGGGGTTCATCCTTTGTAGCCCAGAGCGTCGGCATGGAAAGAGTTCAGGCTTTCACCTTTAACGGCATAAGGACCCTTATGGGAGCTCTGTTCCTTCTGGTCTTCCTCATCATCAGGAAAGCTGTAAAGAAGGAAGGACCGTTATTTACGCCCCCGGTCATAAAGAAGTCCCTGATCCTGGGACTGGTGTTCGTATTTGCCAGCAATCTCCAGCAGTATGCATTCTATTATTCAACTGCGGGAAAGATCGCCTTCATCACCGCCCTCTATATGTTCTTTGTGCCGGTGATCGGCCTTTTCATCAGAAGGAAGTCCACCCTCATCACCTGGATCTGCGTATTCTGCGCCATATTCGGACTCTACCTTCTCAGCGTCAACGGAAACGACTTCAGGAGCATCAACAAAGGTGATCTCTTCGCCCTGGGATGTGCCTTCTTCTACGCCATCCACATCCTTCTTGTGGACAGGTTCGTCCAGGAGGAGGACGGCATCAAGATGTCCTGCTTCCAGTTCATTATCGCAGGAAGCATCACCATCATCCTCATGTTCATCTTTGAGGAGCCGGTGCCTTCAGACATTATGCTGGCGGCAAAGCCCCTTCTCTATTCAGGTATCATGAGCTGCGGCGTAGCTTATACCTTCCAGATCCTGGGACAGAAATATACATCTCCCGTCATCGCCTCCATCATCATGAGCATGGAATCGGTCTTTGCCGTATTATGTGCAGCTCTGTTCCTCAAGGAGGGCATGACAGTCCGCGAAAGCGTGGGCTGCCTTATAATGTTCGGATCCATCATCATCTCCCAGCTGGCCGAGATGAAGTCAAAGGGCGCCACAGATAACGGCAGCGTTTAACTTTCCCCTGATGACCGCGGGATCGACTCCGCCCTTGTTATTCTCAAAGAAAAAGATGATGTCCCTTCCCTCGATGAAGCCTTCAGACAGATAAGACCCTATCTTCTCCACCATATTGTCCCGGTATGACCTGATCTCCGTCAGTCCGAAATGCTCGATGAAGATGATCCTTCCGGTCTCTCTTACATAGACTGCAAAATCAGGACAGAGCTTCCTGCCCCCTGCAAAAATGACCGGCTCGTAGATAAACTCAAATCCGCACTGGTCCAGGACAGATGCGATGATCTGCTCAGACTTCGACCTGTACTTAACTCCTTTATATTCAGGAGCATACTCAGGATATGGGTAGCCGTTCCTCTCTGAAGCTTTGATCCGGTCCCACTTCTCCTTGGATGACCTGAGCTTTCTGGGCTTAGGCTCTGCTTCAGTCTTTAATGCTGCCAGGGTCTCCTCCAGCTGGGTACTCAGCTTCTGGGAAAGAGAGATCTTAGCTGCAAAGGTCTTTCCGGGCTCTTTTCTGACCACATAATACTTTCTGCAGTGATATTCATCATCGCAGTTGCTCACATAGACACTCTTCACCAGCTTCCCATGAGCATTCTTCATACAGATCTTTCCTTTGGGAAGGCCTTTCAGCATCTTCTCAAGATAATCCTTCCGGATCAGCCCGTGTTCATATGACAGGATCATGATAATACCTCCTTTTTGGACAATAAAAAACGCACCACTTCTGCGATGCGTTTTCACAAGTATATGATACTACGTTTCTGAAGTCCCATTCAATATGGATTAGTCCCATTTTTGCTTCCGCACAATTTCCGCATTTTTTGCATTTTTTTGGGGAAGATCGTGTGAAAACACACATTCTTCCCCAAAAATCATTAAATTATTTGCTTTTTGTGCGGAAGGGACAAAGTCCCACCCTGATCAGAGTCTAGCCTCGAGTGCAGCCTTCTGATCCTCATAGCCGGGCTTACCCAGAAGAGCGAACATGTTCTTCTTGTAAGCTTCAACGCCAGGCTGGTTGAAGGGATTAACAGCGAGGATGTATCCGGAGATACCGCAGGCCTTCTCGAAGAAGTAGATGAGCTCACCAAGGTTGTAAGCATCCTGCTTCTCCATGTGGATAGCCATATTGGGGACCTTACCGTCAACATGTGCAAGGACTGTACCCTGCATAGCCTTCTTATTAACTTCGTTCATGTCCATGCCGGAGAGGAAGTTAAGGCCATCGAGGTTCTGGGGATCATTGGGGATCTGGAAGGATCTTCTGGGCTCGTCGATATTAACGACTGTCTCGAACATGATCCTTGCGCCGTCCTGGATGAACTGGCCCATGGAGTGAAGGTCTGTTGTGTTGTCGACACCTGCAGGGAAGATACCCCTGAGGTCCTTACCCTCGGACTCTCCGTAGAGCTGCTTCCACCACTCAGTCATAAAGTGGAAGGAAGGCTCGTAGTTTACCATAACCTCTGTTGAATATCCTGATCTGAGGAGGCAGTTCCTTACTGCTGCATACTGATAGCAGGGATTCTCCTCGAGAGACATCTTCTTGAAAGCCTTGGAAGCATCCTTGGCGCCCTTCATGAGCTCCTTGATGTCGATGCCTGCAACAGCGATGGGAAGAAGACCTACAGCTGTGAGAACGGAGAATCTTCCTCCGACATCATCAGGTACTACGAAAGACTCGTAGCCTTCCTCGTCTGCGAGGCCCTTGAGAGCTCCGCGAGCCTTATCTGTTGTTGCATAGATCCTTGCTCTTGCCTCTTCCTTACCGTACTTCTCCTCCATGTAAGCTCTCAGGATCCTGAAAGCGATGGCAGGCTCAGTAGTAGTACCGGACTTGGAGATGATATTAAGGGAGATATCCTTTCCATCGATAACATCCATAAGGTCAGCAAGATATGTAGCGCTGATGGAATTACCGCAGAAGAGGATGATGGGGCTCTTTCTTACTTTCTTGGAAGCAACATTTGCAAAAGAGTGGTTGAGGAGCTCGATAACAGCTCTTGCTCCGAGGTAGGAACCGCCGATACCGATTACAACGAGTACCTCAGAATCTCTTCTGATCTTTGCTGCAGCCTTCTTGATCCTTGCGAATTCTTCCTTGTCGTAGTTTGTGGGAAGATCGAGCCAGCCGAGGAAATCATTTCCGGGACCGTTCTTCTTGTGAAGCATATCATGAGCAGCCTTGACCTGGGGCTCCATACGCTTAACAGCTTCTTCTCCACCTATAAAAGGGAGTACATTTGAATAGTCAAGTGTGATCATTTTCAGAAATCTCCTTACGATTTATTTTCTTTTTAAAAATCCAATAGCAAGTATACCACCCCATGAGGCGGAATTACACTACAAATTATTTGAGTTTTCCTTATCTCAGGAATCCGTTGATTATCTGCTCTTCAGCCTCCTGCTCAGTAAGTCCCAGGCTCATGAGCTTATCGAGCTGCTCGCCTGCGATCTTGCCGATGGCGGCCTCATGCACCAGCATGGCATCGACTGAATGAGCTTCCAGGGCGGGAACCGCCAGGATCTTACCGCTGTCCATGATGATGGAGTCGCACTCGGTATGGCCGGAGCATGCGGCATTACCCCTGACGCACAGGTCCAGCTTCTGGTATGAGGTGTCCCTGGCTACGGATCTGGATACGACATCAGCTGATGAGCCGTCGCCGTTAAGGTCTATGTCATATGTACTCAGGGCATACTGCTCCCCGTGGGTCATGAGCCTCTCATGTACCACCATCTTGGCGCCGGCCTTAAGGTCAGCCGTGGTCTTCCTGTCAGTAGAGTCAACGCCCTTGATCTGTACCATCTCCATCTCCATATAGCTGTCTTCCTCCATATGGACCTCGGTGACGGGATTGAGAAGGCGCTTTCCTTCACCTGTTCCGGAGCCGTAGTGCTTCTCAACATACTTTACTCTGGCGCCCTTGCCGATGAAGAACCTGTGGACTCCGTCATGCTGGGAATCCTGGTTTCCGCAGTTGTCGATACCGCAGCCGGCTACGATGACCACATCGGCATCCTCACCTACATAGAAATCGTTATAGACCGTCTCCTTCAGGCCGCTGGCACTGATGACCACGGGAATGTGGACGCTCTCCTTCTTCGTACCGGGCTTGATCCTGATGTCGATACCGCTCTTATCCTCCTTGGATACGATATCGATATTGGCAGTCGTATTCCTGCCGGCAAGCTCGCTGTTGGCCCTGAAGTTATAAGCTCCAACGGGCACTTCGTGAAGATCTGCGATCTCCTCTATGAGTCTTTTCTGTATATCATCTAATCCTTTCATATTCTCCACCCCCTTAATCAAGCATCACACAGGAGCTGACAGCTGCGTCAGTTCCGAGGATATCAGGCAGCACTTCATCAACGCTGCCCTTCTTTGAGATCTTTCCTTCTGCGAGGACGACTATCTCATCAGCGATCCTAAGGATCCTCTCCTGATGGGAGATGATGACCACAGATCTGTTGTTGCTCTCCTCCCTCATCTTCTCAAAGATCCTGGTAAGGTTCTGGAAACTCCAGATATCGATACCTGCCTCAGGTTCATCGAAAAGGGCCAGCTTGGGTTCTCTGGCGAGTATAGTGGCGATCTCGATCCTCTTGAGCTCACCGCCGGACAGGGATGCATTGATTTCACGGTTGATGTAATCCCTGGCACAGAGACCGACTTCAGCAAGGTAGGAGCAGGCCTCATTGAACTGGATATCCTTACCGGATGCCAGCTTGAGAAGGTCGATGACCCTCAGGCCCTTAAAACGTACAGGCTGCTGAAAGGCATAGCCGATGCCCAGTTTCGCCCTCTCGGTGATGGACATATCAGTGATGTCCGTACCGTTGTAGATGATCTTTCCTGATGTAGGTTTCTTCAAACCTGCCACCAGCTTGGCGAGAGTCGATTTTCCTCCGCCGTTAGGTCCTGTAATAACAGTAAACCTGTTGTCTTCAATGGTGAGATCCAGATCCTTGATTATCTCGAGGGAAGATCCGTTCTCTTCCACTTCAAAGCTTAAACCTTTAAGTTCCAGCATATATAAAGTCTCCTTTCGGAATGTATGTCATGAGCTCTCATTATACCTTAACTTACTATGTTTTATAAGTTTTGACTTTGGTATTTTTGGTATATAATAATTGCGGAATATGCAGAATTAAGGGAGAAGATCATGTCTCATACGTCAAAGGAAGATACCAAGATACACATCCTGTATCTCGTCAAGAACGCACCCGGTGTAAGTTACCAGATGCTCCTGGACAAGTGCATGGAGTCACTCTATATCGATTTTTTCACCTTCTCACAGGTCTATGACGAGCTCATCTCAGGAAACCTCATGGACAAGGAGACCGAGGATACCGGCACCGGCGAGGTGGTGGGCATCAACGAGACCCTGAAGATAACCAAGGGCGGTGAAGCCATCCTGGAGGATGTGGAGGAGACCCTGAACCTCAAGGTCCTGGGCTACCTCAAGAAGGCTGCCGCGGAGCTCAAGTCCGCCGTGGAGGACATGAACTCCGTAAAGGCTTTTGCAGTTCCCTCCCCGGATGAGGACGGTACATATACCGTTACCCTTTCATCCACCAAGGGCGGCAGGGATTTCCATACATCCTTCAAGGTATCAGGCCGTGAGATGGCTGAAGTGGTATGCCGGAACTGGAGAAATAACTCCGCCAAGGCATGCAGTACTTTCATGGATGAACTCCTGAAGATGTAACCCTCTTATATTTATATAATAAATAATTTTTGAAGTGACAGTGGGCTCTTTTCGCCTTATAATGTAATTTGTGATTTTTATAGATCAGGCAAAGGAGAGAATTATTATGAAGAAGACTTTTACAAAAGTCCTGTCACTCGTTCTCGTAGCATGCATGGGTTTCGCTTTTGCAGCATGCTCCGGTTCTGACAAGGACGACGCTGCCGCTTCCGGTTCAGCTTCTTTCTCAACAGTCGAAGAGGGCAAGCTCATCATGGCTACCAACGCTTTCTTCCCTCCCTACGAGTACTATGACGGTGATACTATCTCAGGTATCGACGTAGAGATCGCAGATGCTGTTGCAGAAAAGCTCGGTCTTGAGCTCGTTATCGTTGACATCGAGTTCGATTCCATCATCGCAGGCGTTCAGACAAACAAGTATGACATCGGATGTGCAGGTATGACAGTTACTGAGGAGAGACTTCAGTCTGTTAACTTCACAACACCTTATGCTACAGGTATCCAGTCCATCATCGTAGCAGAGGGTTCACCCATCACTGATGTCGATGCTCTCATCAACGGCGACTATGTAGTAGGTGTTCAGCAGGGAACAACAGGTGACATCTACATGACTGACGACGTTGGAGAAGACAGGATCGAGCGTTTCAACAAGGGTGCTGACGCAGTCCTCGCTCTTACAAACGGACAGATCGACGCAGTCTGCATCGACAACCAGCCCGCTCAGGCTTTCGTTGCTGCTAACGACGGACTTACCATCCTCGAGACTCCTTACACAGAAGAGGATTACGCTATGTGCCTCAACAAGGAAAACGAAGAGCTCCTCAACGCTATCAACGATGCACTTGCTGAGCTTACAGAAGACGGAACCATCGACGCTATCATCGAGAAGTACATCCCTTCTGAAGGCTGATAACAATTAAAGAATTAGCTGTCAAAGGCGGAAATAGTTTTCTTATTTCCGCCTTTTTCAATCTTTCAATACGGAGATCAAAAATGTATCTTTATCTTTCGATAGAAGACTGGCTCAGAAGCTTAAAAGACCAGTTCTATCTAAACTTCATAGACGATGACCGCTATATGTATATCGTCAAGGGACTTGGAGTAACTCTGGAAGTAACTTTCTTCGCAGTGCTCCTTGGTATAGCCCTGGGCATCCTGGTAGCCATCATCAGGTCGACTTATGACAAGATCGGCAAGGAGGCACTGGATGACTGGAAAAACTACAGCCGTGGCAACAAAAGCCTGCGGAATATCTGGAAAGGTTTTCTCACCTGGTCCCTCTGGTTCTGGAATCAGATCTGCAGGCTCTATCTTACGGTCATAAGAGGAACCCCTGTAGTCATCCAGCTGATGATCGCCTACTTCATCATCTTTGCATCGTCAAACAATAAGGTATTGATCGCCATCCTGGCCTTTGGTATCAACTCCGGAGCTTATGTAGCCGAGATCGTAAGATCAGGTATCATGAGTATCGACAACGGACAGTTCGAGGCCGGCCGTTCTCTTGGATTTAACTATATCCAGACAATGGCTTACATCATCATCCCCCAGGCATTTAAGAATATCCTTCCTGCACTGGCCAACGAATTCATCGTCCTCATCAAGGAGACATCCGTCTCAGGTTACGTAGGACTTCAGGACATGACAAAGGGCGGAGACATCATAAGGAGCCGCACATATTCGGCATTCATGCCCCTTATCGCTGTTGCTGCTATCTATCTCATCATCGTCATGTTCTTCAGTAAACTTGTAACGATGCTTGAAAGGAGGCTGAGAAACAGTGAACGATAATGTACTGATCAGGGTAAATGATCTTAAAAAGCACTATAACAACGGAGCGATCAAAGCGCTGGACGGCATCTCTACCACCATCAGCAAGGGTGAGGTAGTAGTAGTCATCGGTCCTTCAGGTTCCGGTAAGTCCACTTTCCTCCGTTCATTAAATCTTCTCGAAAAGCCCACAGGCGGCACCATCGAGTTTGAGGGACAGGATATCACATCAAGCAAGACGGACATCAATAAGCTCCGCATGAAGATGGGTATGGTGTTCCAGCACTTTAATCTCTTCCCTCATCTCTCCATATTGGAAAACATGACCATAGCCCCCAGAAAACTCCTTAAGATGAGCAAGGCAGATGCAGAGGCTGAAGCTAAGAGACTTCTGGACAAGGTAGCACTGGGAGACCGTGCAAACGCCTATCCCAGCCAGCTGTCAGGCGGACAGAAGCAGAGGATCGCCATCGTAAGAGCCCTCTGTATGAAGCCTGACGTGCTCCTTTTCGACGAGCCCACATCAGCTCTGGACCCTGAGATGGTCGGCGAAGTTCTGGACGTTATGAAGGATCTGGCAAGGGACGGCATGACCATGGTAGTAGTAACCCACGAGATGGGATTTGCAAAAGAAGTCGGAACAAGGGTCATCTTTATGGACGGCGGCCAGATCATCGAGGAGGGAACTCCGGATGAGATATTCGATAATCCGTCCAACGAGAGGCTCAGGACATTCCTGGCAAAAGTCCTCTGATCACAGGAACAAAAAAATAAGCAAAATAAAAATGCTCCGATCCCCAATTCGGAGCATTTAGTTTTACAAACTCATTCAACAAGAAGAACTTATCCAGTTGTCTTTCTTTTTTCAACTTAAGTATACATAAATGTTACGGAGTAAATATGAATATTTGTTAATAAATTGTTAATTGATATTATCACTCCACATAGTCGAATTCCAGGTCGCCGATACGCACTGTATCGCCTTCCTTTATGCCCGCTTCCTTAAGGGCTTCGATGACTCCCGCGTTGATCATGGAACGCTGGAAATAGGACATGGAATTCGGGTCATCGAAGTTGGTGGATTCCATGGTGACCTTAGCCCATGTACCGGTGATCTCGAAGGCACCGTCATCAGATCTTTCGATCCTGAACTGCTCCTCCTTCTCGAACCTGTAGAACTTCTCCTCAGACTCCAGTTCATCGTGGAGCACTGCAGGGGGAAGCTTACTTACGAGCTCAGTCACCTTATCGGTGAGTTCCTTGATACCGATCCTGGCTGCGGCACTGATGACGAACACGTCCTCAAATCCCTGAGCCTTCACCTCTTCAACGAACATCTCCACCTCTTCATCAGTAGCGTCGTCGCACTTGTTGGCAACTACGACCTGGGGCCTTTCAGCCAGCTTGCTGTTGAACTGCAGGAGCTCGTCATTGATGGAATTAAAGTCATCGATGGGGTCCCTGCCGTCCTTGGAAGAGACGTCCACCACGTGGATAAGGAGCCTGGTCCTCTCGATATGTCTCAGGAAGTCATGGCCGAGGCCTGCCCCCTCGTGGGCGTTTTCGATGATACCCGGGATATCAGCGATAACAAATGATGTATCGAAGTCCTGTACCACGCCGAGAACGGGCTCGAGGGTGGTGAAGGGATAATCTGCGATCTTGGGCTTGGCCTTTGTCATAACGGACAGCAGAGTGGATTTACCGGCATTGGGATAACCTACAAGGCCCACGTCTGCAATGAGCTTGAGCTCGATAAAAAGTTCCTTCTCCTCACCGGGATAACCCGCCCTGGCAAACTGGGGAGCCTGTCTTACGGCATTGGCATAATGCATATTTCCAAGTCCGCCCTTACCGCCTCTTGCGATAATGACTTCCTGCTTATCCTCGGTAAAATCCGCCAGGATCTTTCCGGTCTCGGCATCCTTTATGAGCGTACCTACAGGAACGGCGATCCTTAAGTCCTCGCCGCCCTTGCCGTACATCTTGCGGTTCATGCCCTTGGCACCGTCCTGGGCCACGAACTTATGCTTGAACCTGAAGCTCTGAAGGGTACTTATCTTGGCCACGGCAACGAAAACAACGTCACCGCCCTTGCCTCCGTCACCGCCGTCAGGTCCGCCGTTAGTGACGAACTTCTCGGTGTGGAAAGAGACGCAGCCAGGGCCGCCGTCACCTGCCTTAACATAGATCTTTGCGTGATCGATAAACATAACTTCAATTCTTTCCATGAAATAAAAAACGAGGCTGCCTCATATTATAAGACAGCCTCGTGATCATCTTTTACCTGAAACAGGATCACTCAACGGGATAAACGCTGACCTGCTTCTTGTCCCTGCCCAGACGCTCGTACTTAACTCTACCGTCGATCTTGGTAAAGAGTGTATCGTCAGATCCGATTCCTACGTTCTTACCGGGATGGATCTTTGTGCCGCGCTGTCTTACAAGGATGTTACCTGCGATAACAAGCTGTCCGTCGCCCTTCTTAGCTCCAAGTCTCTTGGATTCTGAGTCACGTCCGTTCTTGGTCGAACCCATACCTTTCTTATGAGCGAAGAGCTGTAAATTCATCTTAAGCATAGCTTACACCTCCATGTGTCTCAATTGTCTTCAATAATGTTGATGTACTGTTCACCGTCACCATTGACTGATGATGCAAGGGTAATAAAACCTGTGCGTATAGTCTCGGCAATAACCTGAGCCCTGTCGCTCCTGGCTTCATCGGCAAAGACCCACCGGGGGATCGTCACCTCGGCGCTCACATCCTTACCCGGAACTATATTGGAAGAATCATCCGTACTGAGTCCGCATATGGTCTCAAGGGAGTTGGCAAGCGTATATATCAAAGTAGATGCGCCTGCACAGACTATATCTGATCCTTCCTTACTGTATCCCGCATGTCCGTTCATAAAGACACCGGTGATACGGCGGCTGTCATCTCTGACAAACTTAACAGTGATCATACATCAAGGTTCAACCGTCCGATCAAGCGATAGCTGTGATACGAACGCGTGTGTAAGGCTGTCTGTGGCCCTGCTTCCTGCGGTAGCCCTTCTTAGCCTTGTACTTCAATACAACGATCTTCTTGTTCTTGCCCTGCTTAACGATCTCTCCTGTAACGGAAGCCTTAAGATCAGCGCCTGCCTTGATACCGTTGTCATCAGCAACTGCAAGTACATCGTCGAATGTGACTGTCTCACCTGCCTCGCCTTCGAGCTTCTCAACGAAGATCTCGTCGCCGACAGCAACTTTGTACTGCTTTCCGCCTGTCTTGATTACTGCGTACATACTGTGTCCTCCTGTTCTTCCAGTCTCGCTGCTTAACTCGAGGCAGTGGCTAAAAAAGCACACATTTAAGAGCCCGGCGCATGCGGTCACCCGCATATACTACCATCCAAGGTCTTTACTGTCAATCAGAAAATCAGAGCATCGCGAAAACAACTACCGTATATATTACGGCGTGTACGATGCCCGGGATCAGGGAATGATCCGTATGCCTCCTGAGAGGGATCAGGGATACGAAGGGGACCAGTGTGGAAACAAGTCCTGCAAGACCCGCATAGAATATATCCGTAAGCCTGAATACAAAGCCGAAGAGCATTGCAAATACAGAGGGGATCAGCATCAGAAGGAAGATCACCCTGTTGCCGAAATAGGAGCTTCCTCCCTGTCCCATATATCTGGACTTCCTGTCGGCATAAAGAAGGGCCGCGGAGCAGATAAGATCCAGCACAAAGATACAGGGTGCAAGGATCACTGCCGGGATATCCACGACCAGCTGAAGGTCCGTAAAGAGATAGAAGACGAAGAATACCAGAAGGGCAACTGACAGAGAGATGAACAGTGGCCTTGCGGGCTTCGTCTGCTTCTTTATATATCTAACCTTGTTATCCAGGATGAAGCCTCCCTTATTGAAGGTCATGATCACCAGGAATATAAGGGGCATCAGGCAGAGGGCACAGGATGCATAAGTCCTGAACTTCTCCACGAAGGTGGTGGCGATGGTGCCGATGGCAAGGGCCAGGGATATACCTCCGATAAGAGCTGCCGACATCTTCTCACCCTTGTGGATAGTCTCCTGCTTCATATCTGACATGATAAGGGGCAGAGCCGCCAGATAAAGGCACATTCCCACCAGGCATGTAAAGAAGGACATGACTGCCCAGACGTACCAGGCGTTGATCCTGCCAAATCCTGCATCGCGGATGGTGAGATCCTGGTATGTGGAGGACAGATAACCTGCCAGCTCGTTCTGGAATATGGGAGAGAAGAGATACTTATCCGCATCCTTGATCTTTGCAAAGGAAAGGGAAAGATATCTTGTCTGTATATTATTTATATATACCTTTGAAGAGAAGGATCCGCCTCTGGTTATGGGGGTTCCATATACCGTATCATCACCCGAGATCCTCTCATAGATGACCCTGGCGCTTCCCATCTCACCTACTGTGGATGCATCGTCCTTGCCTGAGAAGATGGCGATCTCCTGATAAGGCACCGTTCCGCTCATGCCCTCCATAAGCTCGGGGGCAGGCATCTCGGGGCAGACCAGGACAAAACCCTTTACCTCAGGCTGGTCCTTATAGGCATCAACATAGTTGAAGGAATATCCTCCCACACCCATGATGATGTAATTTCTGTCTTCATCGAAAACATATCCCTCATCTGCTGTCTCCACGTCAAAACCGATGGCGTGCATGGAGTTTTCGAGAGATACGGAGGGGAAGTTCTTATCGTCGCCGTATACAAGGAGCACGGGATTTCTGGAGTTGGCGCTCCTGCCGGGTACAAGGCACAGGATGAACATAACAAGGAGGGAAAGCAGCACCGCCGCTATTCCGATAAGGGTCATTATCCCGGGAGTCCTGTTGTTATTCTGTGGCTGTCCGTTCTTTTTCATCTTCCCTCGCGGACCATGAGCTCATCACCCAGGTGTCTTATATCTTCAGGGCCCAGGATAAGGATGATATCCCCGGGCTCGATAAGTTCGTCTATCCTGTCCTTCAGGTCTTCCTTGTCCTCGAAGAATTCGGCATCGCCGCCTCTTCTGTTGATCTCGTCTGCGATATCCCTGCTTGATATCTCTCCCGTATTGATCTCACGGTCGGAGAAGATCTCCGAAAAGAGCACCTTTCTGCAGGGCAGAAGGCTCGTTACATAGTCCTCGAAAAGGAGCTTTGTCCTGTTAAATGTCAGGGGCTGGAATACAACAAGGATATTGTTGTGGGGCATGTGGCTTGCAGCGTCGATGGTGACCCTGGCAGCCGTGGGATGGTGTGCATAGTCAACGACTACATCACATCCCCTGTACTTGCCCTTTACTGTATATCTTCCGTCTGCTCCTCCGAACTCGTTCAAAGCCTTTATGATGGCATCGCCGTCAGCGCCGTTAAGGTATGCGCAGGCTGCTGCGATGAGAGCATTGGCGATATTGTGCTTTCCGGGGATACGAAGGCTTGCGCGGCCTATCTTTCCGCCCTTGAATACTATGTCGAAGGCGGGGAGTCCCTCATTGAACTCTATGTTTTCTGCTGTGAAGTCAGCGTCCGATCCGTCTGATGCGCAGGTCACTACCGAGGGGAACGTCCTTCCGGCCTTTTCGTATCTGCCACGGGCGATCTCAAGTGACTTACTGATATTCTTATCAGTTCCGGTTACTACCACATAGCCGTTGTCGTCCACCTTGTCCAGGAACTCGGCGAACACCTCGATGACGTCATCGATGGTGGGGTAGCAGTCCACATGGTCGTGGTCGATATTTGTGATGGCCGCGGTGGTGGACCTGAACTGGAGAAATGATCTTTTGAACTCGCAGGCCTCGGATACCAGGATGTCCCTGTTGTTTCCAAGCCTTACGGTATTATTTCCGAAGACATCAAGCTCGGCGCCCAGATGGACCGTGGGATCCTTCTTAGCATCGATGAGCATAAGTGATGTCATGGATGTTGTAGTCGTCTTTCCGTGGGTTCCGGAGATGTTTATAACGCGCTCATAGCTCTCGGTTATAAGTCCCAGGAACTCTGATCTGTCGTAGATCTTTATGCCCTTCTCGAGTGCTCTTGCCACCTCGGGATTATGAGGCAGTATGGCAGCTGTCTTGACGCACATATCAGGTGCGAAATCGTCGATATTCTCTGCTGTCTGGGAGTTGTAGATGGTGATGCCCCTGCCCTCAAGCATCTCAGTCCTCTCGGAGGGGTTCATATCCGATCCGCCCACCGTAAAGCCGTAGCCCTTGGAGAGCAGAGCAAGTCCGCTCATGGATATTCCGCCTATTCCTATAAAGTAGATCCTTGCACCGTCTTTGAAGGATCCGATACCGTCATGTGGCATTGACTGTCACCTCTTCTTTTTTCTCGCTCTTATCATTATACAGTATTTTGAGAAGTATAGGTGTAGTAATGGAACTGATGATTATGAGAAAGATGACAGAGGTGGAATATGCCGGGTCGAGTACGCCTATGGTAAAACCCCTCTGGGCCACGATGAGGGCAACCTCTCCCCTGGTCATCATGCCGCATCCGATCTTGAGGGCATCCTTTCCCTTAAAGCCGCAGACCCTTGCCACAGTTCCGCATCCGATGACCTTGGCACCCATTCCCACTGCCACGAAGGCGAGGGAGAAAAGGAGTATCCCCATATTAAAGGATGACAGATCGTTCTGGATACCGATACTTGCGAAGAAGACGGGACCGAAGATCATATAGGAGCTTATATCCATCTTCCTGGAGATGTAGTCGGAGTCCTTGAGGGAACTTAAGATGACACCTGCGATGAAGGCACCGGTGATGTCAGCGACACCAAAGTATCTCTCGGCGATATAGGAAAGTCCGAAGCACATGGCAAGTCCGATGATGGGGATCCTTCTGGTGTGCCTGTGCTTTCTGTCATAGATCTTGAAGAGCCTGTAGACAACATATCCGAAGGCTATACAGAAGACGAAGAAGAGACCTGTCATGAGAAGGGTCCTTCCCACCTTCTGGCTGGGGTCCTTAAATCCGATGACCATGGTGAGGACGATGATGCCGATGACATCGTCGATGATGGCGGCGCTCATGATGGTGGTGCCCACTGTCTCAGAGAGCTTGCCCAGCTCCTTCAGGGCCTCGACGGTTATGCCGACAGATGTGGCAGTAAGGATAAGTCCGATGAATACAGCCTTGTAGAACTCCTCAGATCCCCAGGGTGCGGTTCCATAGAAACCGAAGTAGAGCAGCGTTCCCAGTACGAGGGGGATAAAGACGCCTGCACAGGCGATGGCAAAGGCCTTTGCTCCCGTCTTCTTAAGCTCTGAGATCCTCGTCTCAAGCCCTGCGGTGAACATCAGGATCATTACGCCGATCTCGGACATCTGGCCGAGGAAATCGGAGTACTGTACAAGGCCCAGGACACTGGGACCTATGAGGATGCCTGCGACGATCTCGCCTGCCACCTGGGGCGCCTTCAGCTTTCTTGCTCCAAGTCCGAATATCTTTGCTGCGATTATGATTATCGCCAGTGATCTGAATACCAGATACTTATCCATTTATGTCAACTCTCCTACCGTTGCTTCTGTAAAATCTATGAGGTCCTGAGGGTCCAGTTTGAGCTGTACTCCCCTCTGACCGCCGCTGACATATATCTCATCGAGAAGAAGGATCATCTCGTCGATATATGTGCGGTATTTCTTTTTCATGCCGATGGGGCTGCAGCCTCCCCTTATATAACCCGTAACATTGAGCAGGTCCTTCACGTGGATCATCTCCACCCTCTTTTCGCCTGCGAGCCTTGCAGCCTTCTTGAGGTCCACCTCGTCGTCGACGGAGAGGCAGAAGACCATATATTCCCCGCTCTCGCCCTTTGCCACAAGGGTCTTGAATACATTTTCATAGGGGAGCGAAAAGTATTCCGCGACGTGGTGACCGTCCAGGTCATTCTCGTCGTATTCGTACTCCTTCGCCTCATAGGAGATGCCCGCTTTTTCGAGCATCCTCATTGCATTTGTCTTTTTCATTCCTGCCATACGCTCTATATTATTACTCGCGCAAAATTAATCAAGGGCCGCGTTAATGATATAATTAACAAAAATCTTCCCCGTGGAGGCATTCATGCTTAACAAGAATTACCCGATGCACGATATGAACAAGGTCTTCGATATGTTCGAAGAGACCCTTAAGGCCGGCGGCTGTGCCGACAACTCCATGGAGGAGATGCTGTTCCTGAATAAGCTCTTCGCTTCCCTTCCCGCTGAAGCGGTGGAATACGGCATGATGTTTTTGAACGGAAACCGCGACCTTCCCAAGTCCTGCGATGAGATAATGCCCCTTTACATAAGGTTCGTAAGCTTTGCCGAGTATCTGGAGAAGATCGAGAGCCTTCGTGACGTTCCCTCCACCATGACCACGGAAGCCATCATGGAGAGAAAGAAGATAATGGACTCCCTGGAGGAGCACGAGCAGGCCTTCGGAAAGCCCCTTCTGGGATATAAGTTCAATAACGAGAACAGCTCCCTCACCGAAGCTCCCGCTGAAGATGGGAATACTGAGGAAGAGGGACAGAACGCCCTTCATCTCATGAACAGTTCCGCCACCATCTTCGTATGTGAGGACATCACGAAGACAGCCCTTTTCTACGAGACAAAGTGCGGCTTCAAGGCCTCCCATCTGGAGGACGAAAAGATGCCCCACATAAGGCTTACCAGGGACAATACAGTCATAAACCTGGTCCAGGGGGGAAAGTCATTTATCTTAAGTAAGCTCTCCGTTTCAGCCTATGATCTTTATATCTACGCCAGCGAGCCCTTCCTTCTTCAGAACGAGCTCCGCACGGCAGGAGTAGACATAAAAGAAGAGCTCCCCGATGCACAGAGTGCCGAGAAGAGCCCATTAAACCGCCAGTTTGTATTTGAGGATAACGACGGAAGGCTTATCTGCGTATCCCAATCCACTGAGATAGTCTAAGACTTACCTGTTATGATCTCGTCGCCGCGCTTTACGGAAGCGGTGGCTTTTTCGATGGTTGGCCTGTCCATGAGCATCATCCTCTTACAGCCGCAGCACTCCAGTTTTATCTCGCTGCCGATGGTCATTACTTTCCATTCAAAGCTGCCGCAGGGGTGCTTTTTGCGCATCTTTACCACGTCGTCTTTTTCATATTGAAAAAGGAAGAACTTACCTGCCATGTTTTTTCCTCCCGAAGGTCACTCTGTCGTTACCCCCATAATCTATTAGGGTTGTAACATTGTTAAATCCCTGTTTTTCGAAGATCTCCCTTACTGAAGGTCCCTGATCGTACCCGTGTTCCACGATAAGGGCCCCTCCCTCTTTCAATATCTTATCAGAAATGAAAGCCAAACGAAAATAAAACAAAAGACCGTCGGGACCACCCCTCAGGGCCAGTTCCGGCTCGTAGGAAGCCACGTCAAAGGGCAGTGTCTTCATATCCTCATCGTTGATGTAGGGAGGGTTGGATATCACCACATCAAGAAGGCCTTCAGAAGTGTAGGAAGACCCGTCTGATGTCAAAACATCCTCCGTGAGAAGGCTTACCAGCGTTTTATTTTCCTCCGGGACCAGGTTTTGTATGTTTGAAGACGCACAATCGGCTGCTGTTTCGCTTATATCCGACATAATGAGCCTCATATCCCTGCCCTTTCTCGTCATCTCCAGAAATACGGAAAGGCCTGCGCAGCCTGTTCCTGTGCAGAGATCAGCCATGCGGATCCGGCCTGAAAGGTCTTCATATACAGGGATATCTGCCATATCTCCCAGGGGCATGTCATTACAGCCCAGGAACTGAAGGGCTGTCTCCACTAAGATCTCAGTGTCTGATCTGGGGATGAGGACGCCTTTTCTTACGGAGAACCTGTCCTTGAAGAAGTCCTTATATCCAAGGATATATGCCGCTGGCTCACCCTTTTCCCTTCTTGAGACAAAACCTTCCAGCTCATCTTCACCGGAAGATGCGGCAATAAAGTCATCTAATTCAAGACGGGCATCGTCTATGTCAATGCCCGCCCTTATAAGTCTTTCCAGATATTGCTGTCTGCTGTTACCAGACATCGTCCTGTGCGTTCTCGGGGATGACCGCCTGCATTGCTGCTATGGCAACTTCGATGATGGGCTGGTCAGGTTCCGCAGTGGTGAACTTCTGGAGCCAGAGACCCGGCTTTGAAAGTCCTCTGCATACAGGGTTCTTATCGTGCTTACCTACAAATCTGAGGATCTCAAAGGATACGCCGCAGATGATGGGGATCAGGATAAGTCTCAGAAGAGCATTTACCAGGATGCTGTCAGATCCGATGATGGCACCTGCAACTGTGTAGATAAGGATGGATATGGCAAGTACGATGAACATAAATGCCGTACCGCATCTGGGATGGAATCTTGAATACTTCATGATATTAGCGGGGGTGAGCTGCTCGCCTGCCTCGTAGCATGCGATGGTCTTATGCTCAGCGCCGTGGTAACGCCATACTCTCTCGATGCCTTCGATCTTTGAGGAGAGCCTCAGGTAGATGAAGAAGAAGAGCATCCTGAGGATACCTTCGACGATGTTCAGGACAACGGACATCCAGGATGCGTCCCTGAGCTCATCGGACATAAACTTCGATGCGATGGATACGATGAGATTGGGAAGAAGGATGAAGATACCGATGCTTATGAGGATACCAAGGATGGCGGAAAGTACCACCATCAGGTCATAATGCTTCTCAAGATAATCATCGAGAGCTGACTTCTTCTTCTCTTTCTTTGTCTCATCGACTACGTCGGGAGCGCCCTCCTCGGAGAGCTCTGCAGACTTCATAAGAGCCCCGGTACCTGTTACCAGCATCTTCCAGAATCTGATGCAGCCTCTGACGAAGGGAACCTTCTCGAAGAAGGTTACTCTCTCGCTCTGCTTGATCTCTTCCACGTGGATGGTACCATCGCCTTTTCGTACGGCAATGGAGGTCCTTCTGGGACCTACCATCATGATGCCCTCGATGAGGGCCTGGCCACCGATGGTGGTCTTCTTGATGTTTTTGTTTTCAGACATATATACTCCAGTTCAGTTAACTTTCCTTCCGTATTATAACACTATACCCCGCGCATTATAAAGAAGTCTGTGCCTTGCCGTTATTTTGCCTTATATTCAGGGCTTTCCGGGCAGAAAAAAAGCGGCCCCCGAAGGAACCGCTCTTGTTTTCAGGATAAAGATCAAACTCTTCCCATTCTCTTGTTGAACTTGTCAACACGTCCGCCTGTATCTACAAGCTTCTGCTTACCTGTGTAGAAAGGGTGGCAGTTTGAGCAGATATCAACACGAAGATCGCTCTTCGTAGAAAGTGTCTCAAAAGTAGCACCACAAGCACACTTTACCGTGACCAGCTGGGTCGTGGGATGGATGTCGCTTTTCATGTTTTTCACCTCTTATCAAAGATATGACGCATACCGTATCTCGCATGTATGTCATACCGGATTTATAGTAACTTTGAAATAATACTATCTTCGCACCCTGTTGTCAATCACGAATCAACAGAAAAGGACTTTTTGGCCGATAATACGAAGGAAGCATTGCTGGTTGTCCTCTTCATGTAGTTGAGGACAGCCTCTGTAGCTGCCAGGGTATCCACATCGGCAATGGCCTTTCTGGTGAGCCATACTGACTCCAGTTCCTCGGGTGTAAGGAGAAGATCCTCTCTTCTGGTACCGGACTTATCCACTGCGATGGCAGGATACATCCTTCTGTCAGCCAGCTTTCTGTCCAGGACGACTTCCATGTTACCTGTACCCTTGAACTCCTCGAAGATGACCTCGTCCATACGTGAACCTGTCTCGATGAGGGCAGTTGCGATGATGGTAAGGCTTCCGCCGAACTCGATATTTCTGGCGGCGCCGAAGAAACGCTTGGGGCCGTAAAGGGATCCCGGATCAAGACCTCCGGAAAGAGTCCTTCCTGTGGGATTGATGGTAAGGTTGTATGCTCTTGCAAGTCTCGTCATGGAGTCAAGGAGGATTACAACATCCTCACCCATCTCAACGAGCCTCATGGCTCTCTCGAGAACGAGCTCAGTAACCTTAACATGGTTCTCGGGTCTCTTGTCGAAGGTTGAATAAACGACCTCGCCCTTGATGGATCTCTGCATATCCGTAACTTCCTCGGGACGCTCGTCGATGAGGAGTACGATGACCTTACATGAAGGGTTATTTGCTGTAATGGAATTTGCGATCTTCTGCATGAGGATGGTCTTACCTGCCTTAGGGGGAGATACGATCATACCTCTCTGGCCCTTACCGATGGGGCAGAAAAGATCGATGATCCTGGTGGAAAGATCCTCGGCACCTGTCTCGAGAGTAAGTCTCTCATCGGGATAGATGGCTGTGAGATGCTCAAACCTGGGTCTCTTCCTGATGATATCGAAATCGGAATCCTCAGGGATCTCAACTCCGTTTACAGCCAGGACCTTACGAAGGGGAGCATACTTGTCCTTTCCTCTGGGAGGAGCAACAAGACCCTTTACGTGGTCGCCGCGTCGGAGGCCGAGCCTCTTGATCATCTGGCCGGGAACATATGCATCCTCCTCACCGGGAAGATAATTATTCCTGTGGATAAATCCGCAGTATTCATTCTTGTTGTCAGATCCGCCGATGGATAAGATACCCTCGATCTCAGTGTACTGGATCTCAGGAACCTGGGGCTCTGCGGGAGCCTTATTCTCTTCCTCGGAAGACTTCTCGGAAGGATCGATGGCGACTTCCTTGACTTCCTGCTCGGGGCCAAAGGAAAGCCTTCTCTTCTTGCTGTTCTTCTTAGGTGAAGCAGAAAGAGCTTCCTCCTTTTTCTCCTCTTTAGCAGCAGGTGCTTCTGAAGCAGCAGGTTCTTCAGCCTTTACTTCCTCAGCTTCGGCTGTCTTCTTTTTTCTGCCTCTCTTAGCAGGAGCCTTCTTCTCTGTGGGAGCTTCAGCTTCGGGAGCTTTCTCCTCCTCCTTGGATTCTGCCTTCTTCTTCCTGGATGTCTTTTTCACGGGAGCAGGTTCTGCTGCTGCCTCCTCCTTGGAAGGCTCAGACTTTTCCTCGGAAGCAGTTTCCTTCTTAGTCTTTTTGGAAGTCTTTCCGGCAGGAGCCTTCTTCTCAGCGGGAGTTTCAGCTTCGGGAGCTTTCTCCTCTTCCTTAGGCTCTTCCTTTTTCTTTCTGGTCGTCTTCTTCTTGGGAGCAGGTGACATGATGGAAGTTACTTCCTCAACTGTCTTGCCGGAAATAGCTGCAACCAGCTCTTCCTTAGTTTTTGATGATGCTTCTTCTGCAGTAAAATCTCCAAATTGAACTGCGATCGCCGCGAGATCATCCATCGACTTCGCGATCAGTTGATCTAATTCTGACATATAAACCTCGTTGTCAAAAATGGTGTAATAAAAACTCAAATCGAAATAATTAGAATTCTGTTACGGGAATACATCGGACACTTCCGATTTCAAAAAGATAATATCATTAATATAATATATCGTCAATCTTCATATTAAGGCAAAATAAAGGCCCCGGCTTGCTTCCGGGGCCTGAACGTTCTGTTTAAGATAGATATTGTTCTATATTTACTGATCACCCAGTGCAGCGAACTTATCCATCATATCCAATGCTTTACCTGTACCGATGGCAACGCAGGAAATAGGATCCTGAGCGATATATACATCGATACCTATCTTTGTAGCGAGCATCCTGTCGAGTCCGTAGAGGAGTGCGCCGCCTCCTGTCATGACGATACCTCTCTGTGAGATATCAGCCATCAGCTCCGGAGGTGTCTTCTCAAGTACTACATGAACTGCTTCGAAGATGGAGGATACAGGCTCCTCGAGAGCCTCCAGCATCTCAGTGGATGATACTGTAACTGTGGAAGGAAGACCTGTGATAAGGTTTCTTCCACGGACATCCAGTGTAAGCTCCTCATCCCTGGGATATGCGCATCCGATCTGGATCTTCAGCATCTCTGCTGTCTTCTCACCGATGAGGATATTGTGCTTTCTTCTTACGTGCTTGATGATAGCTTCATCGAACTTATCGCCTGCAACCTTCAGAGAAGCGTCTACAACAGGCTCACAGAGGGAGATAACAGAGATATCTGTTGTTCCGCCTCCGATATCAACTACCATGGATCCGCAGGCCTTTGTGATATCGATACCTGCTCCGATGGCTGCCGCGATGGGCTCTCTGATAAGGAATACGTCCTTTGCACCTGCATGGCGGCATGCATTCTCGACTGCCTGCTGCTCAACGGGGGTGATAACAGAAGGTACACATACGACGATGGTGGGCTTAAAGTATGTAGCCCTGATACCGTTACATACTCTTCCGATGAATGCCTTGAGCATAACTTCAGTAGCTCTGAAATCGGAAATAACGCCTTCTCTTAAAGGTCTGATAGCCTCGACTACACCGGGTGTCCTACCAAGCATAAGGCTTGCTGCTTCACCTACTGCGAGTACTTTACCTGTCTTATTATTAACTGCCACGACAGACGGTTCTTTAAGAACTACACCCTTGCCGCGGACATAAATCAGCACACTGCTGGTACCGAGATCGATACCAATCTCCATTCCAAGTCCCATAGATATTTACCTCAAATATATAGTCAAGCACCCGAAGATGCTGTTAGATCAAATTCAGGATTTCATAAGAAATCATCTTAATTATACAGTAATGGAATATAAAATCAATCTTCGAACCACCCATTTAGATTGCAGATTTGTTTCAATTTGCTGATTTGCCTCATTTTTCACAAAGTGATCTTTTCGTCCGTTTCCGTTACAAGGAAACGTCAGTTTCTGATCCTGATCCTCCTACTTTTCCGGAAAGAAAGCACACACAGGACCACACCTTTCTCCTGGATCATCATGTTCTGAGCCGGAAAAACAGCTGAAAACTGTGTTTTTTACTAATATTTATATTCATCTATATATTTTCCGGGATACTTCAGTCTGAAGATACGCCGTCTTCCTGATAGACTAACATCTATTTTCGAGCAAAAGTAACCATTCCCGGTCCGATCACGCCTCTTCCCTGACCACCTTCTCTTTATGATAAATTTTTATCCGGGGCATATAACATATTCCTTTTCGATGTGGTACAATCCTTTTTGTCATTAATGTTATTAATTTATATGAGAGGTACATTTTATGTCTTATTCAGTCGATATAGACCGTAAGTGGCAGAAGAAGTGGGAAGAGACCGGACTTTATAAGTTCGATCCCAACAAGGATGGAAAGAAGCTCTATTGTCTTGAGATGTTCTCCTATCCTTCCGGTGCCAACCTTCACCTTGGTCACTGGTACAACTACTCCCTTACAGACTCCTGGTCACGTATGAAGAGGATGCAGGGATTTAACGTATTCCATCCCATGGGTTTTGATGCATTCGGTCTCCCTGCTGAGAACTATGCCATCAAGACAGGTATCCACCCCAAGGATTCCACACTTAAGAATATCGCCACCATGGAGAAGCAGCTCCGCGAGATGGGCGCAACTTTCGACTGGGACTACGAACTTGCAACATGCATGCCCGAGTACTACAAGTGGAACCAGTGGCTCTTCACCAAGTTCTACGAGAAGGGTCTCGCATACAGAAAGAACGCACCTGTTAACTGGTGCGATAAGTGTAAGACTGTTCTTGCCAACGAGCAGGTAATCGACGGAAGATGCGAAAGATGCGACAGCGAAGTTGTAAAGAAGAACATGACACAGTGGTTCTTCAAGATCACTGACTATGCACAGGAGCTCCTTGACTGTCTTCCTGATCTCGACTGGCCCGAGAAGACAAAAAAGATCCAGACAAACTGGATCGGAAGATCAGAAGGATCCCAGGTAGCCTTCACTGTCGAAAAGGACGGAGAGATCTTAAAGGATGAGAACGGCGATCCCCTCAAGCTGGAAGTATTCACCACCAGAGCAGATACCTTCATGGGTGTTACATATGTCGTAGTCGCTCCCGAATCAGAGATCTGCAGCAGGCTCACCACTGATGAGTGCAGAGCCCAGGTCGAAGACTACAAGGTATTCACATCCAAGGCTTCCGACATCGACCGTATGTCCACCACAAGAGAGAAGACAGGTGTCTTCACAGGATCTTATGCCATCCATCCCCTGAACGGAAGGAAGGTTCCCATCTGGACATCAGATTATGTAATCGCAGCATACGGAACAGGTGTCGTTATGGCCGTTCCCGCACACGACGAAAGAGACTTCGAATTCGCAACAAAGTTCGGTCTCGATATCATCCGTGTAGTACAGTCTGAAGCAGGTGCTGAGGACGAACTTCCCTACTGCGAGAAGAAGGGTGTACTTACAAATTCCGGCGAGTTCGACGGCATCGAGATGCATGCTGCCATCGACGCCATCGTAAACAAGCTGGCCACCATGGATATGGGACGCAAGACAGTCAACTACAGGCTCCGCGACTGGCTCATCTCAAGACAGAGATACTGGGGTACACCTATCCCCATGATCCACTGTGAGAAGTGCGGTGTCGTCCCTGTTCCCGAGAAGGATCTTCCTGTCCTTCTTCCTTACGATGTTGAGTTTACTCCTGATGGAGAATCTCCTCTTGCAAAGTGCGAATCCTTCATGAACTGCAAGTGCCCCAAGTGCGGCAGTGATGCAAAGAGGGATCCCGATACTATGGATACATTCGTGGATTCTTCCTGGTATGAATTCCGTTATCCCGATAACAAGAACGATAAGGAGATCTTCGACAAGGATAAGATCAAGTCTCTCCTTCCCGTAGACAAATATGTCGGCGGACCCGAGCATGCTGCAATGCACCTTCTCTATGCAAGGTTCATCTGTAAGGCAATGCGCGATATGGGCCTTATCGATTTCGACGAGCCCTTCACCAGCCTTGTGCATCAGGGCATAATCCTTGGACCTGACGGTAACAGGATGAGTAAGTCTAAGGGTAATACCGTTGCTCCCGATGAGTATGTTGCTAAGCACGGCTCCGATGTCTTCAGGACATATCTCGCCTTCGGCTTCGCATATACAGAGGGCGGTCCCTGGAACGATGACGGTATCCAGGCTATCCTTAAGTTCACCCGCCGTGTTGAGAAGCTCGCTGAGGATGCAGCATCCATCAGGGATTCCGACATCTCCTCCATCGAGATGGGCAAGGACGAGAAGGAACTCAACTACGTTCTCAACTACACCATCAAGAGTGCAACATTTGATATCGACAGATTCCAGTTCAACACATCTGTTGCCCGTATGATGGAGCTCATCAATGCAGTCAACAAGTATCAGCAGCTTCCTGATGCAAAGCCTCAGATGATCCGCTACGCAGCTGAGAAGCTCATCCTCCTTCTGAGCCCCTTCGCTCCCCACATGACTGAGGAGATCTGGTGCGAGACATTCGGAAACGAATACTCCATCTTCAACCAGCAGTGGCCCTCTTACGACGAGTCAGCTCTCGTTAAGGATGAGATCGAGATTGCAGTCCAGATCAACGGTAAGGTTATGTTCAAGGTGGACATCCCTGCTGATGCAGATCAGGCAGCAGTTGAGGCACAGGTCAAGGCTGACGAGAGACTTGAGAAAGCTCTTGCAGGCAGAAATATCGTCAAGTTCATCTACGTTAAGGGAAGACTTGCCAATATCGTTGCCAAGTAATAAAGATAAACAGATCAGGCAAAAGGCTGTCTCATACGAGGCAGCCTTTTTTGTTGCTTCGGAAATTCTCCGAATTACGTCTCTTCCGGCTTAATTCGTCCCTAATTCGGAGAATCCTATATGAAATTCTCCGAATTTAAGTCGTTTTGGCCTAACTCAGCCCAATTTCGGAGAATTCTCCAGGGTATTCTCCGTTCAGCGGGCTTTCCGGCTCAAAAAAGAGAGCAGTTCGGAGAATTCCGGCGGCGCCGCGCCGGGTTTGAACCTAAAAGCCGCTTCGGAATGCAGGATCCAGGTACAAGCTTAAGTACAAATGGGTATTTGTACCTAATAATCGGATCAAAACGGGTTTTACGGGTACAGCTGCGGGTACAAACGGAAGTTTGTACCTGTAAAACAGCTCGAAACGGATTTTACGGGTACAGTTACGGATACAGATCGCGGCAATAAAAAAGCGGCTGACTGGCAGCCGCTTGGATCTTATGTGAATACTCGTCTTATGGTAACGATCGGGTGTCTGTCGATATCACCATAGACAACTCCGTAGTTAACGCCTCGGGCGTCGATACACTGACCGCCTCCAACATAGATACCTACGTGTCCGCAATATCCTCCGCCAGTGTCCCAGCATACGATATCACCGGGCTGTACATCCTCTCTCGATACAGATACGCCGACCGAGCAGAGAGACTGTGAATAGTGAGGGAGAGATACTCCCAGTTCGTTATAGCAATAGCAGACAAGACCTGAACAGTCTACGGCCGAGCTGGAGCTTGCACCCCATACATAGGATACGCCCAGCATGGATTCAGCAATATTAGCGATGGTCTGTCCGTTGTTACCGGTGTTGACATATGTTCCGCCGACGACCTGTGAATAATCGGTTCCGCCGCCTCCGGAGGATCCGCCTCCACCGCCGTTACTGCTGCTGACAGGTGCGGGTGTAGGAGTAAATGTAGGTGTGGGCGGAGGAGTCTGGGTAGTATATGAGATATATACATAACCCTCAAGTCCGCTGTTAGTTGTTACGTGATACCACTTATCTGCAACAGAGTCGCAGACCAGATGTGTCTCATCGGGAAGTGTTGCAACGACTTCACTCTCTGTGGAAGGCTCGGAACGGAGTGTAAGGCTGTCTGTATCGACCCAGACGTCTCTATAGATAGCCTGCCATACCATCTCATATGAGAGTGTATCAGTAAGGACATATCCCTCGACTCCGTCTTCTGTCCTGATCTTTGACCAGGAGTCACCGATACCGATCCTGATAACACCTTCACCCATTGCAATGGGCTGGATGGTGACGGAACTCATATCAGGCTCTTCCTTGATGATGGAATCGGGAGCCTTGATGTAGTACTGGGTCTCATCGGGAGCGAAATATAAAGGATCCAGGAGCTCGATCTTAAGACCGGCCTCGTCGTATTCCTGATAAACAGTATAAGCGGGGACATCACCATATTCACTGTCGGATGATGATTCCTCATAATCATCATTATATGTGGCACTGATGGTACCACCGTTCATAAGGAAATCGATCATCTCATCATCGACTTCCTCCTCTTCTTCGATAACTTCTTCCTCTTCGACCGCTTCTTCAGGGAATGTATCAGCATAAGCCCTCCTTACGGCAAGGGACGGGGATGTTCCCTCTCTTACGCCCAAAGGAAGACCTACGATGGGAAATGCCACCGAGAAGCAGACGATTATGGATAAGATGTATTTTCTTGCATTACTCTTTTTCATAATTATACCTATTAAAGATTTTAGCATCCGAATGCAACTTTTATGATTCAGCTATATAACCGTACTGTTACAATTATGCCTTTTGAGCCTGCCCAAAAATGGGGAAAAATTCGGCAATAAAACTTTGCAAGTCAAACAAAAAGCGATGTAACAATGTTACATCGCCTTATTTTTCAAGGGTTTTCAGACTTCAGTCTCTGTAGCCCATTACGTTGACCGTAGCCACTGTACGGTGGTTCTCATCGGTGATCCTGACCAGGAAATTACAGATCGTCCTGCCGTTCTTGATGATCTCCGTCTCAGCATAGAGTTCCTTTCCATAAGCAGGAGAATTAAATACGATACTGGAGCTCAATGTCTTGGAACGGAGCTCTCCGCAGTTGGCAGCAAGGGCAAATGTGAAGTCTGCAAGAGTGTAGATACATCCTCCCATTACCACATCGTTGGCATTGAGGTGCTTATCCTCTACATCCAGCTTAGTCTTGGCATAACCTTCGCGTACTTCCAGGATCTGGATCCCGGTCATCTCTGCAAATCTGTCTTTGGCAAAATACTCTCTGATCTCTTCAGGCTTCATATACGACCCTCACTTTATGTTGATATGGATAAATAATATCATACATTTGGCTGATTACTCAGATCTTTTCGGGTGATATCTTATGATCAAAGGAGGATCAGTCAATGAGACACGCTTTCAGAAAGATCAACAAAAAGATAATGATAGCCCTGCTCATAATCGCATGGCTGTTCCTTATCCTTGCCATATCTTCAGCAGACAGGACAAATGCTGATTCCGTAAACATTTCCGAAAAGGCGTCCATCAGCATCGCCCAGAGCGAAAAAGAGTCCTATATCTCTTCCCTGATCTTCTGCTGAGATCCTGCATCTGCCCTTAAGGAAGGGTGGTTGCCAGAGTGTCTCCGATATTGGCTACAGTGGTGACCTGATAGAGGTCTGCCGTCTGGATCAGTACAACATCATTCTGGGTAAGGAATACATAGTTATAAAGATTTCCGCCTCCGTTTACAAAGGAATCAGAAGTGAAGTAGTTATTTCCTTCGTAGACCATGCTGCTCTGGAATGCTGTCTTCCAGCTTTCCCACACGGCTTCCGCATCCTCCCTCGTCTCGAAGGACTGGATGGACACATCGATATTGCTGCAGTTAACGGTGATGCCTGTCTCATCCCTGTTATCGTCATTTACGAGCTCCGTCGCAAGGGTGGGATCAACGGTGATGGCCGCTGCATAAACATAATACAATGTGGAATCGATGGTGCTTCCCTCATCGGGATTGAGATCAGGGGAGAGAATACCATCCATATTTACTTCCACCGAACGCTCGTCAAGTATATTTCCGTTGATGTCCAGCTTGATGACCACCAGGTCGATATAGCCGTTACAGCTGTAGCTGGTCAGGAGTTCATCCGACATGAAGAAATAGCTGATGCCGTCATCTTCGATCTTTGTGCCGATGAGATATTCAGGGGCACCGTAGTTCATGATCCTGGTGGGCTGTGCAGCAAGGATGTTGTAGGCTGATGTGAGTTCAGCGGGGATATCCGTGGTGATATCGATGATCCATCCCGTGTTGTCAGGGATATCCTCTGCCTTTACGATGGAATCTTCCGCTACTGTCTCCAGTCCAAAGGATGCTTCGCTGGCTATGGAGATGATACCTGCGTCATCTTCCTTTGTAAGGACAAAAGCAGCATTTCCGTTACTGTCCTGGCAGAAGAGTGCGCGGATAAGGCACGTGTTATCAGGGTGAAGAAGCTCCCTGTAGAGCACATATGATACAGGTGTATAACCTTCTGCATTTACCATATCGATGATCTCAGAGGGGACATTACTGATATCCTTTGACTGCGGAACAGTCCAGACACCATATGTATAGAAAAAGCTGGATCTCATAGGGAGTTCTGAAGAAGAGATCTCAGGGCACTGGCTCATGAGGCTGAAAGTAAATGATGAACGCTCAAATTCGACGTAGATACCCTCGCCGCCCTCACTTATATAGGTGAGCATGGGAATATTATTAGACGAAAAGTACAGGTTGCCCTCCGTGAGGAAACAGTAAGACGTAATGTCATCCACTGTTTGCTGGCCAAGAAAGGCAATGGGTCTTTTATACATATCGTTGATACCATAAGCCGAGTTGTAGATCTCAAGGAGTTCATCTGTGATAACGCCGTCGTCTGAAAGTTCCCACACGCCCAGATACTCCGGATGATCAGGAAGATATGTCTCCTCTATATCTGCCTCCAATCCCTGCTGAAGATCGAAAGCATATGTATTACAGAAAGAATAGTTTCCCTGTGCATCCTTATTCACGAAAAGGTAGAACCAGTAGTCCACATAACCGGAAACACCCTTACAGAGAAGGCAGTAATTACAGGAATCATCATCTATAGACTCCTCTATACCCACCAGGGCAACAGGAGTATAATCGTCGTCTATCTCATCGAAAAGTGTTTCCAGGTCACCGGGAACAGTAGTATCTTCAGGGACAGTCCAAAGACCGGGCAAAGTAAGATCTTCGAGCATGGACTCCTTCCATGTTCCAAGCTCAACGGGAGTCTGGGGGATACCCACCATCACGGAAGGCTCCGCATCGGGTTCAGTTGTCTCAGTTTCCGCCTCAGTCTCCTGGGGCTTTTCAGTCTCTTCGTAAGCTTCCTCCTGTACACTTACAGACTCCTCTATCCTGCCGTCTATCTCTTCAACTCTCTTCTCTTCAGTACATCCCGAAAGGCCTCCAAGGATGACCGCAGAGGTTATAAGAAGTGCTATTTGCTTTTTCATAGGATCTCCTCCGTTTCTATCTCTTACACCATATAACACGGAAGATAACGGAAAAGGTTGCATTAGACTTTTCGGATCAGGAGTTCCACCACAAATCCGTTGTCATTATAGTAGTTCATGCCGCCGCCCTGCTTTTCCATATAGTAGTTTACGAGCCATAGGCCCAGGCCGTAGCCGGACTTGTCGGAGGCATTCTTTCCTCTCTTGAACTTTTCGGCGATAAGGGGCAGGTCCTCGGGATCAACGCCCTTTCCGCCGTCCCTAATGGTGATCTTTACAAAGCTTCTGCCCTCCGCGTCCTTTTCCGTATTTTCGAAGTTCACGCGAATGGCTGTTCCTGCATACTTCAGGGAATTTCCGATGATGTTGTCGATGACCTGCTCCATGCGGAGCTTATCCATGAACACGAGACATTCAGGGATATGGTCCTCCATTATTATCTCGGCATATCCCCTGTAGTTTCCAAGAAGGTCCTCTATTACAGTGGAGATAGTCTCCTCGGGGTTAACTGCGATCTCCTCGGTACCGTCCACGGTAGCCCTGAAGAGGTTGTCGGTTATGCCATTGATGATATTAGCCTTATCAGATATATAGCCGATCTTTTCCAGGGTGTCCTCAGCATCTTTTATCTCATCCCCGCTGCCGCTTTGGATCTTCTTTCTGCATTTCATATCCAGGACTTCGCAGGTGGCAGTTATGGTGGCCACGGGAGTCTTCAGGTCGTGGCTCAGCTCTGCCACCATCTCCTCCTTGGCCTTCTGGGCTTCGATCTCCCTCTTTCTGGAGGATCTGAGCTCCTCTCTCATCATGTCGAAGCTCTCGGTGAAGCTTCCGAAGATATTATTGCGCTGCATGGGGATGTTCACATCGAGATTGCCCTTGGCGATCTCAGTGGCGATATCCTCCATACCTTTTGCAGGTTTGAGGAAGAATTGATAAACAGCCCATATGAGGCCGTATCCCGACAGGAGCATCACGCCCCAGAAGATGAGCACATATACAAACTGTCTTGTGGCCCGGGCACGGTAGAAAGTATCCAGGTCCCCGTGGACCTCCTTATAGAGCTGGAGCTGTTCGTCTGTGTATGTGGTATCGATACTGATCTTTACTCCCGACTTCAGATAAACAGCAGCGAAAACAGCCAATGCAATGAGCATCAGCACCGTGAAGACAACAGTTATCCTTTTCAGGGTCTTCATAATTCCAGGATATATCCCGTTCCCCAGACGGTCTTTATAAACACAGGGTCATTGGGATCCTTTTCCAGCTTTTCGCGGAGCTTTCTTATGTGGACATTAAGAGTGCCGTCGCCGTAGAAGGAATCCCCCCAGACTTCGTCGAAGAGCTGCTCCTTGGTAACGATGGTATTCTTATGGTCGTAAAGGGATCTGAGAAGTGCAAACTCTTTAGCCTTGAGCTCTATCCTTCTGCCCTCCATGATGACTGACATGGTGGCGGGATCAAGCCTGAAGGCACCGTCATCTTCGTCAACCTTCTCTTCAGCATCCACAGTCTTCTTGAGCTGCTGGGCCCTCTTGAGATTAACCTTTACCTTGGCCAGGAGAACAGAAAGTGAATATGGCTTCTTGACGTAATCGTCGCCTCCGATGCTCAGGGCGATGAGGACATCGTCGTCACTCTGCCTGGCACTGATGAATATGATGGGCAGCTGGTAATACTCCCTTATCTTCTTGCAGACTTCGAAGCCGGAACCGTTCCCCAGATTGATATCCAGAAGGATCAGGTCCACGTCATTTTCCTCAAGGAACGAGTAACAGGACTCGGCACTTTCCACGTACCGGGTCCTGATATCGAACATCTCGAAATACTCTGCCGTCATCTTGGCAAGTTCTGTCTCGTCATCTACTATCAAACAATCGTAATGCATAGTCATATGATAGCACAAAACCTTCTCTTATTCTTCGGTGATCATCTCCATGGGAATGATCTTCTTTACCTTAAGTCCGGCTGCTGCGGAAGTAATGAGAGCGATGGCGATAAGGCCGATGAAGACGACAGCCATCCACTGGAAAGATATCTCAAAGGCGATCTTCTTTATTCCCATATAGGAGAAAGCAGCCTTTATAAATCCTCTGCCTGCCCATCCCGAGACAAGCACTCCCAGCAGGGAACCTGTTACTACGGCAGGGATATTGGAAAGTGTGATCTGGGCAAGAAGGTCACCGGAGTTCATTCCAAGGGCCTTGTTGATACCCATGCCGCGCCATTCCTTGGTGATCTTGGCCCTGACAAGAAGGGATTCAACGAATACCACGATCACTGCGGTAAGGATGGCAAGGACTGCACATATAGCCTTCATGGCATCTGTTACTGTCTCGATGGTACCCATCATAACGGCTTGCACATCCTGGCAGTTGAATACTTCTCCGTTCTCTTCTGCATATCTGTCCACAGTCGCTTTCAGTTCATCATAGGTGATGCTGTCCTCAGCTGTGATGTAGTAGTCGTAAACTTCGCTCTTTGCCCCCAGACGGTCAAGTCCTTCCATGGTAATCATCATGGATCTTCCGGCCTGCTGCATCCTCTGGTCAAGACCTACGACGATGAACTCCTTTCTGATATCACCGGAGGCGATGGTAACTACATCTCCCACTGATGCACCAAGGTCATTGGCGGCAGGCCATGTGATCATTACCTCATTATCGGCCTGGGGCTTTCTTCCTTCGATGAGGACGGTGTTGACGGCAGCCTTCATATCCTCGACTGCGATAGTATTGAGCTTCTTTGACTCATCTCCGAATTCTGCAGTGAGCTCCGCGGTCTGATCCACATAAACGTTGGTAACTCCCTCCAGTTTACTGAAGTCATCTGCATATCCCTCACCGGCATGAAGATAAAGGTCTCCTCCTTCAAATCCCATAACGCTCAGAAGGCCGTCCTCCTTGAGAGTAAAGCTGTCCAGGGAACCGAATCCCACAAGAGCTGAAACGGTCAGTACTGCCACCATGAGAACGATGGCTATATTCTTCCTGAGGCTTCCGAATGTCTCCTTAAGGGAAAGGGCAAGAGGAAGGGGAAGAGCAGTCTTATCGAGAGGGAAAAAGTCTCTCTTGAAGTTATGGTTCGTGATACCGCCCCTGAGTGCATCGAGTACAGTGATCTTCTTATACTTTCTGCTGAACAGGCGTACCGTGACGAAGACCACCAGGAGTATGCCGGAAGCAGTGATGATGCCGCTAAGGATATCAGTTCCCTGATCCCAGGTAAGTCCCATGATGATACTGAAGAGATATCCCATCTTATTTGATACCAGGAAGGCGATGAGGATGCCGGCCAGGGTACCGACACCTGCCACTGACATTATCTGGATGGTAAGGGCATTCCTAAGTTCCTTAGTGGTATATCCGCAGGCTTCCAGGATACCTGTATTCTTCATATTCCTCTGGATGAAGTTACTGATACTGAAGATGGTTATGGTAAGTGAGATAGTGAGGATTATCACTGCAAATACCAGCATCATGGCCGATACTATGGAGGGGAAGATCATATCACCCATCCTCATGCTGCTCCAGTTGAGGGTAATATCCAGTTCATAGAAGTGGGCGGGATCTGCCTCAGCCCAGGGAGCGATATTTTTATTGTATGCTTCTGATATCTCCTGCTCCAGTTTCTCCAGATCAGTCCCTTCCTTTGCAATGCAGTTGTAGAGCCTGTCCTTCACTACGGCGGGTGCCATACCGTTTCCGGAATGGGCAGCCAGCTCGTCCACCATAGAAGGAGAAAGGTAGAGATAATATACGTTGATATTCATGGTGGAGCAGTAATAAGGATTCTCGGTATAGCCCTCCACCGTAAGTTCGTAGATCTCATCCTCGATCTTTAAGACAAGAGTGTCCCCCTCTTCAAAGGCGGTACCCATGCAGTAGGGGATGAGCACACCGTTTTCGCTCAAAGATGTTCCCTCGGGAACGACATCCATTATCCTGTTTCCGTTCTCAACGCTCTCTGCGAGAAAGGTGAAGGTCTGGAAGTCCTCGTCAGATCCGGATCTGTACTCACATGTGAATGCAAGGAGATCCACTGCTTCATAGTCCTCTATCTCATCGCGATCCAGCGCCTTTTCGAGAGCATCCCTTGATCCCTCGGAATCGTCGATAACAAATACCTCATCCGCTCCGTTTATCTCCTCGAAGCGCTTATCCACAACCTTTCCTGCGCCGAAAAGAGAAACAAATGCATTATAGATAAGGAAGGAAGAGATGAGCGTCATCACCAGGAAGGTCACCATGTCTCCCTTCTGCCTCTTCATATTGTTCTTTACTATCATAAAAAGATCAGTCATCTTCTTTACTCCCTTTCAATTTACCAACCCTGTACCTGGAGAAAATCCTTGAGCTTTCTGTGTCTTGCGAGAGCCTCTTCCCTTCTGGGATTTGTCTCGTCCTTGTAGTCACCTGCATATTCACCAAGATCGATGTCATCCCTGATGACGCCGTCTGACAGGTATATGACCCTGTTTCCTCTCTCGGCTGCCTTTATGGTGTGTGTGACCATTACGATGCTCTGTCCCTCGCTGTTGAGATCGGACAGGATGTCCAGTACATTCTCTGTATTCTGTGAGTTAAGGGCACCTGTGGGCTCGTCAGCGAAAAGGATCTCCGGCTCATTGATAACGCCTCTTACCACTGCAACTCTCTGCTGCTGTCCGCCGGACATCTGCTTGGGGAACTTGCGGCAGTCCATCTCAGAGATCTCCACCTTTTCCAGAAGCTCCCTGGATCTCTTTGCCAGTGCCTTTCTGTCCTTGTTCTTAAGAAGTCCCGAGATCATGACATTGTCCAGGGCTGACATGGAATCGTTCAGGTAGTTCTGCTGGAATACAAATCCCGAGTGCATCCTTCTGAACATTGCCAGCTTGTCGTTACTGTACTTTGAGATCTCCTCATCCTTTCCGTCCACGTGGTAGGTAACTGTTCCAAGTGTGGGGCGGTCCATTCCGGAGAGTGCGTAGAGAAGCGTGCTCTTTCCGGAACCTGAGTTGCCCATGATGACAGTGAAGTCTCCCTCGTAGATGGAAAGGTCCAGGTTCTTCAGAACGTGCTGCTGCACTGATTCATTGGAAAATGTCTTGCTTAAGTCCTTAGCATCAAGTATCGATCTTTTCATTTCTATAACCTCCGCTTATTCGTCTTATGCCATTACTATAATCCAACCGGCGCGGCAGGTCTTAACCTGTTCCTTGCCCATTCATTAACTGTTTCTTAAACGGCCCGGAAAGCCCTTTATCATTGGATTTAATATATATTTAAGGATTACTTAATCACTATTTTATGACTCACCAAAAATGCGATGATATACTTGAGCCATAGATCAAAAACGGAGGGCACGGAAATGAAAGACTACGACATCAAGGTAAGAGGAAGATGTGAGATCACATTCTTCGGAACAGATAACGATACGATCATCGTTCCTTCAAACGTAAAGTTTGATTCTGACAGGGACAGCGCAGACATCGATATCGAGGCAGGCTCCAATGTGACCATCGGGATTCCCTGCGAAGCAGAACATGTTGAACTCGATGTCATGGATTCAAATATATCCATAAAGGATCTGTCCTTCGAAAAACTGGAGATCGATGCCAAGGGCAGGATCGAAGTAAAGATCGAAAACGTAAAAGGCCCCATTGATATAAACATGGTCAGCGGAGAGGCCGTACTCAAGGTACCTGAGGGTTATTCCTTCAGGACAAACCGTGAAGGAAAGAACAACTTCATCGAGTGCAGCATCCCCCAGGATATCTCAACTGACAATGTTATAGAACTGAACGGAAAGAATTCCGTACTTAAGATCGTCACCACATAACATCTACCCCTCTGTGTAGAAGGATCTGAAGCGCGGCATAAGGGGATCATTACCGGGATCACCGAACCCGGAGTCCTTTTTCACATCATCGGCATACCTTTCGTAGGTGATGTCCGACTTGCAGTAACGGCGGTATTCGCAGAGGGAATCACCCATATTGTTCGATTTATCCAGTGTGTTCGCAAAAGCGTACATAGATATTCCTGATCCGATGATAAGTCCTATTATGACCGCAAGTACAAGTGCCGGGATATTCATATCAGCCCTGCCTCCTTTTAACAAAATTCATGGTCCCGGAGGACTGGGTGAGCTTCAGTCTGGTCATGACATTTCTGTATTTTTTGATCCCGATGACCAGAGCGCCAATGGCAAATGTGACGACAGCACACAGAAGCCTTGTATCGTTCCTGGAATGACTGAACATCAGGATCATATCCAGCAGGAAATAAAGGAGGAAAGCCGAGGCAGCAGCTATCGCAAGCGCCGTGGATATCATAAGAGCGAAAAACAGAGGCTTGCTCCAGGGAAGTGCGCATACGACCTTTCCTGTCTGTCCGTTGACAAGGATCGTGTGGGGCTTTTTCTTATATTCGAAAGTTATGAACCAGGCAGGGAGCATGGCATAGACCGGGGTCCCTTTGACAACTGTCCGGGGGCAGTTGTCTTCGACCTTGATATCATCAGCCACTACGGAACGCTTTGCTTTCTCGATAAAAAGCTCTTCACATCTCTTAGCTGCTGCTTTATCTATATCTTCCTTTGTCACATCAGGCATATCGGAATAGAAACCCGCAAGGTAATCCTCATTAAATTCCTTCATCTCATCAAGGTCGAAGGGCTCGAGCCTGGAGCTCAGATCGTCATTAAGCTTTGTGGAGGCATCCAAGGGGATATCCCTGAAGTGGCATTCCCCGGCCCTCTGAAAATAAGCCAGTCTGGTATGCTTTCCATTTCCCACCTTACCCTTGAAGGTAATGGAGTCACTGTGGTCACATCTGACTATATTGTAGGGTATATATATACCTCTTATGTTTTTTAATTCTATCTTCTTGATCGACGGTGGTATGAAAAAACCTCCGTGGATCCTGTTTCTTACCGCCCTTATAGCCTCCTCCTTTGTAACGGTGAAAGGAAGGATGGAATCCGGGCGCTTCTGTTTTGCCACGCGGCTGAAGACTACTGTGGGATTTCCGCAGTAGATACAGTAGGTCGAGACCTCTGTATCAGTTACGACCACCTCGCCGCCGCAGTTTTCGCATATATAGATATTGCGGTCCACAAAGGAAGGGTCATCAAACCCGTAGACCTCATTCATGGGGACGGCTTTCACGTCCTCCAGTAATTCCTTATCGCTGTTGTCCACTTCCTGAGCGCCGAATGTACTTCCGCACTTTGAGCAATAGAGCTTTTCCAGCTCCGGCTTGAAGATCAGAGCGCCACCGCAGTTTTTGCATAAAGTTGCCATTTACTATCCCTTCCTTTAAGGAGATTATACAGCAATCTTCATTCCCGGGAAATCATCTCTCACGAGGACAGCATCCCTATATCGATGACCCCTGTCCGGACATCTGCAAATGCTCCGCTTGTATCCGTAGAGATATATACCAGCTGCCAGCCAAGAGGCTCAGTGGCACCGGGCATGCTCACCTGGCTCAGGAAGCAGTATTCATATCCGTTATCCTCCCTGACACCGAGGCAGGCAACAAAGTCGTCCACCAGTTCAAAAGCCACATGCTCATACATATCGTCGATAACAGCATTCTGTTCATCTGTTATGGTGGGATCATCGGGAACTGTCCACTCTCCATCGCCTGAAGGAATGACCCCTGTCACTGCCATGCCGTTATCATCGGCTCCAAGATCATATCCGAGTATAGCGATCTGGGTTACTGTGGCATTTCCCTGAAGGTCTTTATAGATATAGACGAGGGTCCAGTAAGGGACCGGATCAGGTACCACGGCAGATGTCCTGCAAAGGAAGCAGTGGTTCGTACCAGCCACCAGCTGTGATGCGAGATAGCAGACGGGTTCATAGTCGACACCGACATAGGTACCCATGGCATCTTCGAACAGCTGAAGCCTCTCATCAGTGATGGAAGGATCGTCTGCATATTCCCAGCCTCCCGGGATATTACTGTTTATGATATCCATGTCAGAAAGATCGACGGCCTCTTCAGTTTCCTCTGTCTCCTCAGATATATCAGTCTCGATGACGATGGTGGTAACAGGAGTCGTATCCTCTGTTTCCTTTAATGCCTCTTCCACTATCTTCTCATCCGAGCATGCACACAAAAGCAGCGCGGAACATATAGCCAGTGATAAAAACTTTTTCATCATGAACACCTCGTTTCCTTTTTCTGTTCTTACCATATAACACGGAGTCTGTCCTTTAAGGTTGCATCAGCCGGTGATATTGTCGCTGTTACGGGTCCAGTCCTTCCTGTATTCCCTGGGAGTCATGCCGAAGTATTTCTTGAAAGATTCAGACATATAGCTTACGCCCTTAAATCCCGTAAGCTCTGCTATATCCGATATATTAAGATTACTGGATCTCAGATACTCAGCCACCTTACGAAGCCTTAAGTGAAGAAGATAGTTGACCGGGGACTCCCCCACATATTTATGGAAGATGATATTACAGAGGGACTTACTTACATTGGCACTTGCAGCTATTTCATCCAGGGTAATACTGTCCTGATAGTTTTCTGACAGGAAATGCATCATGGACTTAAAGGAGATCATATGCTGGTCTGTCCCGTCCTCCTTTTCCAGGATACCGATGGTCTGGCTGTACCGCAGCACCAGTTTCCATATCCTGAAGAACTGCATTGTTACCTCAAAGGGATCGAGATGTATCTCCGGGAGCTTTGTCACCAGATCGTACATCCTCTCAGCGTCCTCGTTGAGATTTCTGAACCGCAGATAGCTTATGTCGGGATTGTCGATGATAGGCCTGATATAACCCATCTCCACGGCAACGGAGGACATAAGGATGGAAGGATCTATTACACAGATCACGTATTTTGCCTTCTCCTCCGTGATGCTCATACTGTAATGGATCTGATTGGCATTGACGATTATGGTATCGCCCTCGTTAAGGATGATGGTCTTTCCGTTTACGGAATATGCCATCTGTCCGGAGGTAACAGTATTTATCTCTATATCCTTATGGTAGTGGGGAACCCTCTCCCAGGTAACCTTTGGTTTTACCCATCCTTCATAAACATAGGAAGGAAATGAAGGATCATCGTAGTTAACTACCTCGGAACCATCGTCACGCTTAACGATCAGTCCCATCTTCATTCTGTCCATCAGATACCTCTTTCTTCCACGAAAATATAACTATATTACATTTGCATGGAAAATTGTTATATTTTTAGGGAATTTTCCCTATAAAATTCGCTCTATACATAGAATATACTTGTATCAACAAAGAAATGCAAGCGGAGGATCACATGGAAAACGCTATCGTAATGAAAAATGTTTGTAAGGACTTTAAAGTGTTGAACCGCCATGAAGGACTTAAGGGAAGTATAAGGGATCTCTTTTCGAGAGACTATAAGACTATCTCTGCCGTCAAGGATGTCTCCCTGGAGATAAAGAGAGGCGAGATCATCGGCTACCTGGGACCTAACGGCGCGGGAAAGTCCACCACCATCAAGATGATGACCGGTGTCCTGGAACCCAGTTCCGGAGAGATCATGGTCAACGGCGTGGTGCCTTATAAGGAGAGGACAAAGAACTCCGAAAATATCGGCGTCGTCTTCGGACAGAGATCACAGCTCTGGTGGTCCCTTCCCCTCATCGAATCCTTCAGGCTCCTGAGGGACATCTACATGGTCCCCCAGAAGGAATATGAGGATATGATCGAGCTCTACAGATCCCTTGTTGATATAGAGCCCATCCTCCATAAGCCGGTACGTCAGATGTCACTGGGCCAGAGGACCCTGAGCGATATCCTGGCAGCTTTCCTGCACAACCCGGCCATCGTATTCCTGGATGAGCCCACCATCGGCCTGGACGTATCCATGAAGGATAAGATCAGATCACTTATCTCCGGTCTTAATTCCGAAAAGAACACCACGGTCATCCTCACCACCCACGACATGGGAGACGTTGACGCACTCTGCAAGAGGATCGTCATCATCGATAAGGGATCCAAGATCTACGACAACGACATCGAGCATCTGAAGTCCTACTTCGGAAACTACAGGACACTTAAGATGAGGCTTTCAGACGACAACTGGGTAGAGGAAGTCATTGATGAATCAAAGCAGGACATCATGAAGATCATCATGGAGAGACAGAAAGAACAGAAGATCAAGGATCTGAAGCTGGAGGAGATCTCCACTGAGGAAGTCATCAAGAAGATATACGAAGGAGCATCTGTATGAACGGAAAGAGACTCATTGCGCTGACACGCGCAGGCATAATGGAATCACTTCAGTTCCGCCTGGGTACCTTTGTCACGCTGTTTGCAAACCTCATATATCTGGTACTTGTATATTTCCTCTGGAAGGCTATATACGATTCCTCCGGAACTGATGTTGTAAACGGCATGACATTTACGGATACCATGATCTACCTTATCCTGGCCACGGCCCTCTTCAATTTCCTGGAGATGTTCGTCGTCTGGGATATGAGCAGATCCATACAGAGCGGAAAGATAATACTCGATCTTCTGAAGCCCATGAGCTTCAGGAAGTACACATTCTGGAGCTACTCGGGATCACATGTGGTCCAGTTCGTGATGACCTTTATCCCCACCTTCATCGTGGTCATGATCGTCACCCACGGAGCCATCCATATGGGACTGAACCTGGTCTTCTTCCTCGTGTCCACAGTTCTGGCACTGATAGTAAACTTCAGCATGGAGATGATAGTTGCCACCATCTGCCTTTACACGGAATCAACATGGGGCATCAACATCGTAAAAGAGACCATCGTACTCCTTCTGTCCGGAGCATCCATCCCTCTGGCATTCTTCCCGGAAGCTGCCAGAAAGATCGTGGATCTCCTCCCCTTCAGAGCAGTGTACGATATACCTCTCACCATACTTCTTCAGAAGAACGGATCCACGGAGCTTTCAGGGCTCCTGCCCATGTTCGGGCTTCAGCTGGCCTGGTGCCTGATACTCTATGTAGCAGGAACACTTTTCTGGAACTTCTCAGTCCGTAAGATCACAGTAAACGGAGGCTGATAAAGATGAGTACTGATACAGCAATAAAAAAACGCGGGCTCTCTTTTTACGCCCGGATATACAAGAAGATCCTGGTACAGGATCTGAAGAGCAAGATGAGCTACCGTGCCGATTTCGTGATCTCCACCATCGGCATGATCATGACTAACCTTTCTGGCTTTGTCACCTTCCTCATCCTCTTTCGGAACTTCCCTTCCATCAACGGATGGGACTACCACCATATGCTCTTCCTCTACGGATTTTCACTGGTGGCCCTGACACCTGTCCAGTGCTTCTTCGACAACAACTGGAACCTGAGATTCCAGGTCCAGTCCGGAGACTTTATCAAATACTGTTTCCGTCCCATAAACGTCTTCTTCTACTTCATGTCGGAAGTATTCGACGTTAAGGGTCTGGGACAGCTGGCCTTCGGTCTGGGAACTCTCATATATGCATGGGCTAACATCGGAATGGCCGTGACACCTTTAAGGATCTGCCTCCTCATAGTATTCCTTATCACGGCCTCCCTGTTCATGATCGCGATAATGAACTTCGCGGCAGCAACATGTTTCTGGATCATAGGCTCGGGATATGTCATGGTCATAATGTTCCGCTTCAAGGATTTCGCCAAGTATCCCGCAAGCATCTTCAGCGGTATCTTCAAGGTGATCTTCACCTTCATCATACCAATTGCGTTCGTGGCATATTACCCGAGCCTTGCAGTCCTGGATCCCTGCAGTGCACCTCCTCTTTCCTGGTGTGCACCTCTCATCGGTATCCTCTTCTTCTACCTGAGCTACAAGTTCTGGATGCTGGGAGTCAAAAAATACGACTTTACGGGATCCTGATCATCAACGAAAAAGAGATCCGCACAATTTCCGCATTTGAGATGCATTTTTGCGGAAGAATGTGTGATTCCTAACAAAAAGCACATAAAGGCAGACCTTTATGTGCTTTTTATGTGTTTTTCTTTTCAGGAGTTCTTATATGGCCTGTCTCCAAGAGGCTTTGTGCATCCCAGGCCCTTGGCCATAGCCTTAAATCCCAGGGGAGCTACGGTGGCGAAGATGATCCCCAGGAAGACCCTGAAGGGAGCCTTGAAATATTCAGGCCCTGAGAACTTTCTTGCCTCATCGCTGTCAAAGCCCCTGTTCCTTATGTAGGATGCTCCCATCTCATCATAGGCTGAAAGGGGCTTTTCGGACTGCTCCGCCGGCAGGAACCTGTAGCTGAAATTATCTCCTTTTACAAGTGTTCCGCCGTAACTGCATCCCAGCATGGGAGCCAGCTTCTTAAGATATTCCTCGCCACATCTAAGCTGGGATGCTTCCGCAAATCCGCTCTGAAGGACAAAGGATATCCTGGTGTTCCCGTCTTTCTTTTCGAGGGTGTCCAGAAACTCCAGAAGAAGTCCCGGGATGCATTCCACATAAAGAGGGATGGCGATAAGGATCTCTGTGTTCCTTTTGAAGGCTTCCCGGGCAGCATCCCACTGCTTCCTGTCGGAGATGGAATAGAGCTCATATGTCAGTTCCTCATCTTCCGTCTTCATGCCCTTTACAAGGCGGCTTATGATCTTATCTGTATTACTCAGGGACTGTACCCTGGGGCTTCCGTTTATTATCATTACATGCATGATACCGCCTCCTTTATATCCTCTGTTCCAAATGCGCCCCTGGATCTTCCTCCGAAATTGACTGCCACTCTTTCAGACCATCTCTTCAGATAATCCATATCCGCTTCGCCTCTGATGATAAGACCGAAGTCATATCCCTTTTTTCCATATCGAAGGACATGTCTCATCTGGTCACCTTTGAACTTCAGGTTCATGGTGGCCAGGGGTATGGTGCGGTCTACGATATTCTTTGCAAGGGGCGTTACAAAGTCCAAAGTGACGTCAGATATGATCCAGACCTGCTCTGCTCCCACCATCTTCCTTAAGATGGTCTCGTGGTCGTCCTTAACAGTGCAGATGCCCGGTGTCTTGAGCCAGCAGTAGTTGCATCCGATGCAGTTTCCTATCTTCATTTCCGAAGCTTCTACGATGTCAAAATCCGTAGATGTTGATCTCAGTTCAGATCTGATCTTTTCAGATACATCCCTGTCGTCTGTCGTGTTGATGATAAGTATCATTTCATCTCTCCTATATCTATTCCTATTGCTATAAACCTCTGGTGTCCCTCGTTATATATCATCCGGAACGCCTCTTCCTTTTTGATATCAAAGATATCCTGGAGGACGATCATGGCTAGTCCATGGGTATAGATGACTATGTCCCTGACTATCGGTCCGATCTCCTCTTCAGATCTTCCATAATAGCCTGCGAGCATGGTGATGATCCTCGGGTCCCCCAATGTAGCTGCTATATCTCCCCCATCTGTCCTGTACTCATCTGAAGCATCAAGATGAAGGAACCTGAAGACATTGCCGTGATCATATGCGATGGAAAGATAGTTCTTTCCAGTCTCATAGAACATTTCCGCCGGTTCCAGTCTGGTCATCTTCTCCTCGATACCGTCCCACATCTTATGAAGACAGTATTCAAAAAGGCTCTTCCTGAGCTCCCCCATATTCCCGAAATGCCAGGAGATGGGCTGGGTGGAACATCCTACCTTCGCTGCAATGGTCTTTATGTTGACGCTTCCGTAGCCTTCCTCCTCCAGGATCTGATAAGCCGCTTCAAGGATCATCTCCCTGGTCACTGTAGACTTTCTTCCCATGTTTTCCTCCAATTATGTAAACGCGTTTATATAAACATGTTTATATTATTCCCGTTTTCCCTCCCTGTCAATATCTTTTCGCAAAAAAAGACCCGCGAACGTCATGTCCACAGGTCATACCTATTTAATTAAAAGAACAATATCATTCTTCAGAAATGAGGTTCAGGTCATCGCCGAGTCTTGCCACGATAGCCCTGTCACCGGGGTTATATTCCTTCTTACCGATAAAGGCACTGATGTTATGTGCCTCAAGGCCTCTTATCTGATATCCGTTATCAGTCTTGCCTACTACCTCACCTGCCAGGAATTCATAATCCTGATTCTTGATGGCCTTTGCCGTTGCAAAGATGTTATAAACAGCAAAGATAGGAAAGAATACACCGATGATACCCATCAGGCTGAAAACGAACCTGCTAAGGAAAACGATGGCCAGGACCACAAGAAGTATGATCACGGCACTTACGATGATGGATACGGGAAGAAGCTTCCAGGAAGAACTCCTGGACTTCTTAAGAAACTTATCCTTAAGTTCATCACTTACTGTTACGGGTGCAAGGAGCTGCTTACCTACTGCATCCTTTACCGAAAACTTGACATCTGCTGCCATATATCTATCCTCCGACATTAAAAAGTAAACTTTAGAGATTAAACTCTACTTACACCAAAATGTCAAACAGGGAAATCATTCCAGGGGCTTAAAGACCAGAGGTCCGCCGCAGTTCCTGCAGAGTGTTGCCATCCTTATCCGATACGATCATACCATATCCTCATCAGACCCAGACTCCGTTGGCGTCAAGGGTATAGCCGTCTATGGTGGTGCTGTAGGCCATCTTTCCTGAAGAGTAGAAATAGTACCACTTATTGCTGATCTTCTTCCAGCCTGTCTGCATGGCTCCTGAGGAGGACATATAATACCAGTCGCTTCCTACTTTGAGCCAGCCTGTGGCCATAATGCCGCCGGACTTGAAGTAGTACCAGGAGGATCCGATCTTTTTCCAGCCCGTGGCCATTACACCGCTTTCTGAGAAGTAGTACCACTTGCCGGAGATCTGCTGCCAGCCTGTCCTCATGATGCCGTTACTGCCCAGGTAGTACCAGGAGGATCCGACCTTCTTCCAGCCTGTGGCCATATATCCGTTGGCATTGAAGTAATACCATTTGCCTGCGATCTTCTTCCAGCAGGAAGAGGGGTAGGATCCGTCGGAGTTCTTATACCACCATCCGCCTGAATCCTTCATCCAGCTTCCGGCAGGTAATCCGGGACCGTCAGGAATGGGAATGACTGAAGGAGGTGTATCCCAGTTGAGCTCCATCAGCGTGATGATGCCGTTTCTGAGGTCATCTCTTGTCACCCTGCCGTGGGGCAGCATATAGCGGTCGCTCTGGGCCATGTTGTCATTTCCGTCAGGCAGGAGGATCTCCCACTGGATGGCAAAGGTAAATGCACCCCATGCATAAAAGTCTATATCCTCGAAATCAGCGAACCAGTCGGTCCTTCCGTAGTCAAAGGCAGTCTTGTATCCCTGATACTCCGCGAACCTGTGGATCATGAGAGCCAGGTCCTCCCTGGTTATCCATTCGCCGACGCCGAAAGTATCAGAACAGATATTGGGATAACCGAAGCAGATGTTGTTGTCCCTTCCCCAGATAACGGCATCCTCATACCAGGATCCGGACTCAACGTCCGTGTATTCAGAAGTGCCGCTGACAGAAGGACTTCCTGCCAGTTCATAGAGGGTCTGTATAGCCATCTCACGGGTGATGAGATCATCAGAAGAAGAGAGGCCGTCATCTGTATCGATATAGCTGTCATAGACATCGCTGTATCCGTGACCGTTGGTAGTTACAGTTACATTTTGCCCGACACAGAGGAAATACAAAAGCTCATTTAAAGGCTCGACGCTTCCGCCATAGTCTATGGTCCAGGACTTTCCCGCCACATTAGGCTCATACTGGAAATAGCCGTCGTTATACGTCTTCAGAAGACGGCTGTTATCCCCGATATCGATGGTAGTAAAGTTATTGATAAAAGCCTGAAGAAAATAGAGCTGAGGATTATGTGACACATCAAGTGACGTTATCTGATTAGTGTTGCAGTCAAGATATCCGAGCCTGGGGTTATTGGAAAGGTCCAGTTCACTGATGGAATTCCAGCCACAGCTCAGCTGCATGAGCAGGGGATTTCCGCTGACGTCGAGTTCAGTAACTCCGTTGGCGGCACAATTATAGTACTCAAGCTGTGAAAGGTGGTCGATATCGATATTTCCCAGATCGGGATTATCCCAGATATTGAGCCTTTTGAGCTTGTAGTTATTCTCGATATTAAGATATGTCATCTCATTTCTGAAGCACACCAGCTCGCAGAGATTCGGATTATTACTGAGGTCCAGTTCATGTATCTGACAGGAGCCCAGCATCAGATGCTCCAGTTCCTCGTTAGTGGAGATATTAAGTTCCGTCAGGGGATTTGTATTGCACTCAATGTATGCCATGTGGGGCGTATCCGAAAAGTCCAGTGACGTGAGATCACATTCAAAACAGTACACCCAGGTGAGTTCCGGATTATTCGAAAAGTCCAGTTCCGAAATGGGGTTCTCGGAACACCACAGGCCTCGAAGGTCCGGGTTACCGCTGAGGTCCAGCTCCTCGATATCATTATCCCTGCACCACAGGCCCTGAAGGTCAGTATAGTATTCGATGCCCTCAACGGACTCGATACCCATACTCTCGCATTTTATATTCATGGTAATGCTGATCTCATAATCGCTTATGTATCCGTTTTCGTCATAATCATAGACATCTCGATGAGCTCCCTGAACACAGGATCCGGGAAATGATCCTCATCGATGGGGACCCCGTCGTCTGCAAGGACACTTATCCCTCCGAACACAGGCATGATCAGGGCTATACTTAAGGGGACTGCTAATGATCTGGAAAAAGACTTCATATCATCGATACCTTTCAGAAATAGTTATCTTTTCCGGCAAAGGGGCGCCGATGTTCGGATTATATCATATATGAGCCCGGTTACCGTTTGACAACCGCTCTGTCAACGTGATAGATTTTTTCGTGGATCAATAAGGGAATCTATACGCGAAAAAGGAGCATCACAAAAACACATGGGACTGATCGAACTGTTACTCCTCGGCATCGGACTTTCCATGGATGCATTCGCAGTTTCCATATGTAAGGGAATAGAGATAAGAAAGGCCGGGATCAAGCAGATCTTTCTCTGCGGAACATGGTTCGGAGTCTTCCAGGGACTCATGCCCTTCTTAGGTTATATCCTGGGTTCGAGATTTGAGTTCATCATCGTAAAGGTCGCCCCCTGGCTGGCATTTATCCTCCTGTCAATAATCGGCATCAATATGCTGAGGGAAGCTTTCTCTTCTGATGAGGAACAGACCCGTGCAGGTTTTGATGTAAGATCCATGTTCCTTCTGGCAGTGGCCACCTCCATCGATGCACTTGCCGTGGGCATCACTTTTGTAGCTGTCCCGGTGGAGCTTATTGGTGCTTCACCTCTCATAAATACCATCATAGGATGTCTCATCATCACGGTGACCACGTTTATCTTCTCCTCCTTCGGAGTAAAGATAGGAAATGCCTTCGGAACGAAGTTCAAGTCAGGAGCTGAAGCAGCAGGCGGATTTGTCCTCATATTCATCGGACTTAAGATCCTTCTGGAGCATCTTGGACTTCTTGATTTCATGGATAACGGAGATGTCCTTTTCGGACTTCTTATCCCCTTCCTGGGAACAGTCTTCGGATCCGCCTTTGTATTCATCTCAGATAAAGAGATAAAGGACGATGTCAAGCTCATCCTGACGGGCATGACAGGAGGCATCATGATGGCATGTTCCACCTGGACCCTGCTCTACCCCTCCATCAGGAAAGGCGAGGTCCTGACCGCAGCTGCAGGCTTTATCCTCGGTATAGGTTTTCAGTATCTGCTGGATAAGGTGGTCCCCCATTCACACATACTTACAACGGCTGAAGAAGGTCCTTCCACCAGGCTTAAGCGCCCGTATAAACTCATGCTCTCCGAAGTCATCCATCACGTTCCTGAAGGAATGGCCGTAGGCATCATGTTCGCAGGCGCCCTTAACGGAGCCGAGGAAGTTTCCATCGTCGCTGCTTTTGCACTGACCATAGGCATTGCAGTCCAGAATATCCCCGAGGGCATCTTTGTATCTAATCCCATCAGGGCCGTGGGAGAGGAAAAGGGCAAGTCCTTCCTTATGGGAGTCATCTCAGGCGTTGTTGAGCCGCTCCTGGGCATGGTCATGATCATGCTGGTAACAGCCTTCCCCGGGATCCTTATGTTCACTATGGCTCTTTCAGGCGGCGCCATAGCTTTCCTGGTACTCGAAGAGAATATGTCTTCCATATCCACGGGAAAGCATTCCGACAAAGGCACCATATCATTTGCCATATTCTTCTGCCTGATGATGGTCATCACCTTCTTCACAGGCATCTGAAAACTACTCCAGGGCATCTATGACAGCTTCCACTGTCTCCTCCACCTTGGCGGAACCCGGAAAAACAAAACCCCGCGAACCTTAAGTTCACGGGGTCTTCGTTATGGAGCCGATTGCGAGACTCGAACTCGCGACCTGCTGATTACAAAACTCAATATTTACTTATCATAACTTCGCATAACTTCCCGTAAAGTCCCGTATTATAAGGCTTTGCGGCTTTTTGCTTTTCGTATCTTCTCACATCTTTTCACGTCTTCCCGTGCTTTTTATGCCCAATTTATGCCCGACTATGCCCGCGACGGGAAGCAACGACACGCCCCAAAAGTAAACGAAGGTATGTAAATCTTTGTTACACTTGTTACACTTGCTACAAATACCCGAAAAGCCTTGAAAATAGGCGCTTTTCTATATACATACATACTATATTTTATTTTGTTACTTTTGTTACATTTGTTACATATGCCCCGCCAGCGTGTCCGAAGCCTATAATTGAAAGTGTACGCCCTGGCGCTTTTCCGTGGTCTTTTGTATGTCTTTGTCCGGGCGGGATCCGTGCCAGGGCGTGCCGCTTCAGATCTTCATATAAAGGCGGTGTTTTTATGTGCATTTCTCATTATTTGAACGCGGGAAGCAAACAATATATTGACGCCCTGGAGCGCCTAAAAAGGAAGATACAAACAAAATATAGCGGTATTCCTTCCGCCTTGGAGCTGGAGCGCACTATTGATAAATACATATCAGAAGAACAAAGGAAACAACAAAAAGGGCTTGAAATAATCGCCAGCGTGTCGGATCCGACGGCGCGGGATCTTCTTTTATATCGTTATCGCGACGCGCTCCCGTGGGAAGCAATAGCCGATAAAATGATGTATTCAGATAAATATATCTTTGTGTTACACCAAAAGGCGCTGGAGCAATTCGACACGGCGGAAGCAATAGCCGTTTAATTGCTTCTTTTGTATTCCCTTTTATGGAGTGTAAAATAACGGGAAAATACGAAGCAACACGAAGCAATACACGAAAGGACGTGCAACAATGCCAATAATACCAATAACAGAAAGAACGCCGGAAGAACGCCGGGAGATTGCAAGAAAAGGCGGGCTTGCTAAAGCTGCAAACGCTAAAAGACGCCGCCAGCTTCACGCGTGCCGTTATGATGATATAGCCGCTTTGCGCAATGAAGTTGCAAGCCTGGCGCGTTTGTCACGGGATCTTCTCCAGCTGCTTAACGAAGCGGAGCCGTATAATTACGATATACAAGACTTAAAACGCCGGGCGGATAAACTACTTAAACACACGGAAGAACGGGAGCGCAAAGACACGGCGCGCATTATGTACGGGGAAGCTGAAGCCGGGGAGCTTCCGCCCGTTTAATTGTATATATAGATACGTTGCTTGTTATTCCAGGGCGCGGGGATCCTTCCCCGTTCCTGGCGCGTGTCCGTACGCGTGCGACGTTTGCCGAAGATATAAAGACACAATGAAGCCCCGGAGCGTTGCCGCGTTCCAGGGCTTTTATATTTACGTTCACTATACTATACTAAAGAAGCATACACGCGGATATTCTATCCGTTGTGTGTTGTGGTGTTGTGTCCGTCGGGAGCTTCGCACGTCTTCCCGGCGGGCATTTCTTTTGCTTCCATTTCCAGGGCTTGCGTTATGGTCGCTTCATTATCGCTTAAAAAGTCCCCCGCGCTTTGCGTCAGATCCGACAAAAGCGCGAACGCTGGCGCCTTATATTTTAAAGCCGGTTCCGACGTTTCGGGCATATCATAAAGGCAAGACATAAACATTAATAAACCCGTTACGCCGTCAAGTGTCGTTATTGCTTCCGCTATGTTTTCAATTTTCATTGTCTTCGTTATTCCTTTCTATTTCTTCGTGTTTTGCTATGTTATAGCCTATTGTTAAAAGTATGTCCGTCAGATCTTCGCCGCGTCGGATCCGTTCCCGTAGCAAGGATATACGAAGCGATAAACCGGGATCCGATTCTATAATATTCATTACCCTTTTCACGTCTTCAGCTTCCGGCATTGCTCGCGGGGACGTTGCGGGATCCTGGAAGACGTCACGGGCGTACACTTCGCAAAGTAAATTATTTACTTCCCAAAAGTCCAAATAAACGCCCGTAAACGCTTCTTGTAAATCGGGATCGAAAGCAGCTTGTATATCCTTCTTTGCGTTGTCATACCACGCCCGGAGAACTTCCAGCGTTTTATATATGTCATAATCGGGATAACCGGGGAGCCGTTTATTATCTTCCATTTTTTCGCACGTCCTTTAATGATGATATACGGACATTATAACAAGACTATTTGTTAAAATAATCGTCCTGGAGATCCGAAAGCGTCCCTAATACGGTTTTATCAAGTTTAACTGAAGCCTTACGGAGCGCTTCAAAGTCCTTGTTATTAAGCCGTGGCGCTTCAGCGTCGCGCCCTAGATTAAAGCTCGAACGCCTTAACTGTTCTTCGCTGATGAAGTCACGCAAAACAAGGCTAACGCTCATAAGGTCGATTATTGCGTTCGAAAGATAATTTGAAGCCCGCGCCCGCGAGAGTTTATTATAATTATGCTTCATACGTTGTCACCCCCTTCCTTTTCTTTTTCTTCGTAATAATAAGCCATAAGACTATCGGCGAACGGTATTCCTTCTTTTTTCATACGCTCCGCCGCTCTTCGAACTATTTCCAGTTCTTCGGGTGTTAATTTTCGCATTGTTTTTGCCTCCGATATTAAGTATTAAATAACGTAATATATCGCTATTCAGTAATAAATATATCAATATAGTTGAAACAATGCAATAATAAATATAACATTTGTGCGTAAAATATCGCTATTGTGTTATACTCATAACTACAAACCAATAAGAAGGGAGCGCGAAAGTTATGTTATCAATAGGCGAAAAAATACGCGTAATATTAAAGCGCCGTAATATGAAAGTGTCAGACCTGGCGCGGATCCTTAACACGTCACAAAGTAATATATCCGGGAAGCTGGCGCGGGATAACTTCAGCGAAAAGGAAGCGCGGGAGATTGCGGAAGCCCTTAATTGTAGTTATGAAGCCGTCTTTAAGCTTAACGATACAAACGAAGTGATATAATATAGGTGCTTTTATTTCGTGCCTTACACGTCTTTTAAGTCCCTTTAACAAGGCGGAAAAGAACAAAAGAAAAACCCCGGAGCCGTTAAACGCTTCGGGGCTTTTCAATTAGAGGTATATAATAATTCAATCGCACTTTTTTAGTTGTCTTCGGATCCGTCAGCCGTCGCGGATCGTGGAGCCGTTAAAGCCCCATTGCTTTCCTTATATCTTCGTCGCGCTTTGCTTCCAGCAATGCCGCTAAAGCCTTGTAGTCTTCAGCGTTAATGTTTACGCCAAATATAGCCGCGTCAGCCTTCAACGTCTTGTTAAGCTGATAAACACGCGTTGCAAGTCCTACGAAGTCCAAAGCGCTATTGTATGACGTCAAAGAAATAAGCGCGCCGCCGATATTATCCGCCATTGCTTCCAGCCCGTCCGCGTCAATACTTGCCTTTGTGAATACCGTTTTAACGCGGGCGTCTTTAGCCGTTGCGCTTAACAGATTAAGGGCGGGGAAGTTGCCGGAGAACTGGCGCGCGATAATTTCCGCAGCCTTTATGCCTTCCGCACCTTCCAGGGATCCGACGGAAGCCAGAGCGGGAGCAATGCGCACATCTTCCAGGACGTCGGAAGCGTTCAAAATATTGTTTGTTGCTTCCTTCAGATCTTCAACGCTGGCGGTGATAATATCAATTGCGCTTGCATTGCTTGCCGCCTTTGCCGTCTTTTCCTTCTCCAAAACGTCCTCGATATATGCGGGTGTATAATTGCCCGTTGCTTCCATATCGGCGCGCGTCTTGTTTACAGCTGCTATGTTTGCCGCTATTGTGTTTAAATCCTTAAAAAAGCCTTTGAATGAACTTTCAATAGCCTTTAAATCTTTATCAATACTTTTCGACATTGTATGTATTATTCCTTCCGTTTATTACTTCGCTTCGCTTCGGATCCGTGACGCCTGGAGCGATACAAGCGCCACGCCTTAAACAATCATTACCCGCCCCCTTCCAGGGCGTCCGCTTCTTCCAGCGTTGCCCGTGCGAACTTCAGCACACGCGTATTATTTCCATTTATACGCTTTTGTGTTGTCGGATCCTTGCCGGAGCCGATTATATAACCCGCGTCCATTGCTTCACGTTGCAGCGTTTGACGTGAGATATTAAAATACGTCCCTTCGCCTTTGTAGTATTCACATATAGCCGTAAACGTGGCGTTAGGGTCCATATAAAAGAAGTGTTTATTACTCCAGCCTATAGCCTTATTGTCAGCGCCTAAACTTTGCGTTTGATAATATCCGGTGTCTTCCTTCGCTTCCAGGTTGATAATATAACGACGTCCGGAGCTGATGAGTGCGCGTAACGCCTTCATGTACATTTGCACGGGATCCGTTTCGAATAACTCCGCGTTTATCTTTTCCGCCGCCTTAAAGATGTATTTTTCAAAGTTCCTTTTATAGTCCTTTGCCGTGTCTTCAGATATAACCCCGGTAAACTTCGCATAAGATAAATACATCTTTGCGGAAGTATAAAGCAATGCGGCTTGTGCGCTCAAACGGTTTTCGCTATATGCCTTTATCGCTTTATCTGAAGCGCTATTATAAAACGCCGTAAACGTTCGTTTAACGTCTTCGTAATGCGAGATGATAAAAGATATATAGTCACTCATTGCACGCGATAACACGCCGTCCCTGGCGTCCTTGCGTAGTGTTGTAATATCTTCACGGCTTTTTGTTACCTGGAGTGTAAAAAGGCGGGCAATTCCGCTTTGTCCTATTTGTGGCGTATCTTCTCCCGTTGCAAGGAAAAGACAACGCGGGCGGTGCATTGCCTGGAGCTTCGCGGAGCTTGTAAGCCTTCCGCGTTGTGAATGGTCACCCGCCGCCCTTGCTATGTGCTGGAATATTTGCGCTTGTTTGTCCGCTTCGCGTTTCGTTCCTTGCGGGTGAAAATCATCAACCCACAAAATACTATCTTTAAGAATGAACGCCAGTTCATTTATATAATTTGCCGTACTGTTAAAAGACGTCGGGGGCGTCATAGCGGTGAACTTGCCGAAGTGTGATAACGCCAGCGCTGCAAGTGTGCTTTTGCCGCTTTGCGTTTTTCCCTGGAGATACAAACAAAAACCCGTGTCCCCTAAACAATCATTTACCACGGGAAGTAACGGCGCGAGATATACGAAAGCAAACAAGGGATATACCACGCCCGGCGCGTGTGCTTCCAATAAACGGAGCGAAGAACGCGCCGCCCCCTTCAGATCTTCCGGGGATGTGCTGACGCCCTGGAGCGTGTACGCCTTCAAATTGTCTTGTATGTCAGCTTCCAGCGTGTCGGATCCGTTAACGTGTCCGCCGGCGTGTATGTATGCCGTAGGCTTGCCGTCGTTCATTAAATAGCCCGTTGCCGTGTAAATAGTTTTCTTTATTGCCTGGCGTCCCGTCATAAGAACGCCCGCCGTTAATTTCTGTTTAGCGCTATTTGTTGGCGCGGGTATAATTTCGGATCCGTAAGCGTCAGCAAGCCAGGCAAAGCCCGCAAGCTCCGAAGCCTTCACGATATACGAAGGAAGAACGCGCCCGCCTTCCGTGACGCCTTGCACCTTAAAGAAAAGCGCGGAGCCTTCGCCGTCGTTCTTTCGTATTTCTTCCAGGATTGCAAGGGAGCCGAAGCAAACGGGCGTTACATTATCCCCGTTGCTATAAATTAAAGCGCCCTTTTTATTAATGCTATAGTGTTCTATCTTCTCATATATAGCGGCGTGCGGGTGTCCGTTGTCTTCCGCCTTTTCGGGATCCGTTATATATTCCGGGAGCGTTTCAATATACGCCTTCAGATCTTCAATACTTCCCTTCATTTCTATGAAGTCCGTTATATCTCCCTTTGGTGGGAGCGCCGGAAAGAAAGCGGCAATGTTTACCAACTTAACCGAAGCAGCTGAAGCGCGGCAAATGTCGGCGGCGTTCCTGGCGAACTTATGCCCGGCGTTGTCGTTGTCTTCCAGGACAAACACGGTTTTACCCTTCAAATACTTCATATTGTCAGATGTAAAGCCGTCTTTTGTAGTTGTGGCGGCAAGCCCTAAACGCTGGAGCGTGTCCGCGTCCTTTTCGCCTTCCACGGCGTACACTTCCGAAGCGCTCATAATATCCGCCAAATGATAAAGCGGGAGCGCTTCGCGTCTTTTCTTTGCCGTAACGCTCCAGGTAAACGACTTTGATTTACCATTAAAGCCAGGTTCAAAACGGTTTTTTATGTCTATTACTTCCCCCGCTTCGTTCTTGTAGAAATATGAGCAAACGGGCTTTTGTGTCCGTTTAATCGTGCGCGTGTCTTCCTTTTCGGGCTTGCCGATTAGATTATAAATTGCGTCCCAAATGTCAGTTTGTGAGCAACCCGCAAAACAATTGCAAACGGCGAAGCCTTCCGCGTCGGATCCGATAGAAAAACTATTGTCTTTATCTTCGTGCGCCGGACAACGTGCCGTATAATTTCCGCCCGTGCCTTCCTTGACATTATCCAGGGCGGGCAAAATGTCAGATACTTTAAACTTCATTATGTCTTTGTCCCTTCCAGGAAGCGCGCCAGCACTTCCATATTTATTAAATACTTATTACCCGATTTAATAGCGGGGAGCGCTCCCGACAATATCCAGCGCCGGAGAACTGAAGCCGTTAACGGCGTGGCGGGATCCTGGCGGCGTATGTCTTCAATAGCGCCCTTAATCGTTCTTACTTTGTCCATATCACGCGGCAAAGAAAATATTAATATCTTCGTTGGGGTATAGTTCGCGGAAGCGTTCAATAAAACCGCGTCCCGCTTTACAATAGCCCGTTTCGATCTTTATGTAATAAGACTTTGAAACGCCGAAAAGCTCCGCCGCAGCTTCCTGGCTTAAACCGTTAAGGCGTCTTATTTCATAAAGCCTTGTTATCTTTGCTTTTTTCATAGTGTTTTTTACTCCCTTCGTTGTGGTGTTGTGGTGTTTCAATACTATGATAACCCTTTGTTTTTGGGGCTTTTCGGGCGTTGGTGCTTTTCTTTGTGCAATCTGTTTTTGTGATTTTTTGCTTAACTATCAAATGAATGTGAAAGGTAAAGTGAAGAACAAAGAAGGCGCGCACGTTTCGCCCTTCGTATGCTTTAAAATCGAGTGTTTTTTACATATTGCACAATGATAAAAACACTCCAATGATTGAAACATTGTGCGACGTGATGTATATATAAAGTAGTTGCGGGAGTGCGAAGCCGTAACAAAAATAACAAAACGTAACAAGGCGTAACAAGCTTTTTGTTACGCGTAAACGCCCTATTTTCAGACGTTTTCACGTTTTGTAACAAAGTAACAAAAAAATACATACACTACAACACACACGGGGGTATTTTATGAATATCGAAAAGCGTAACGGCTCGTATAGGTTCCGCGTTTCCGTCGGATCCGAAAACGGGAAATATAAATACAAGAAAATGACATATAAACCGCCGAAGGGCTTAACGGCACGCCAGGAAGCGAAAGCCGTAAACGAAGCAGCTGAAGCGTTCGAAAGACGTGTTAAAGGCGGGGCAAATGTCCAATTTGATAAACTACGTTTTGAAGACTTCGCCCACGGCTTATATATGAAAAATCACGGCGTAACGCTGAAGCTGAAGACGCGCCGGGAGTATGAAATAATCATAGACACGCGTTTAATACCTTACTTCGGTAAGATGTATTTAAGGGAAATAACCCCGCTAGACGTCCGGGGCTGGCTTGCGTCCCTGGAGCGCTCCGACGGATCCGACGGGAAGTTATCCGAAAACAGTAAAGGCGTTTGGTTCCGTACGTTGTCCGCCGTACTAGGTAAAGCGGAAGAATGGGAGTTAATAGACAATAACCCGTGTAAGAAGGTAAAGGCACCACGAAAAACGCATAGCGAAGTTAAAGCCCTTCAGATGTCCGACTTTGTGCGCGTCTTCCAAAAGCTCCCGGAGTATGAAGACATAAGAATAAAAACCCTTGTTGCTATTCTACTTTACACGGGGATCCGTGAAGCTGAAGCGGCGGGGCTGGAGTGGCAAGACTTCAACGTGTTTAATAATTCCGTGTCTATCCGTCGCACGGTGTCATATATTCCAGGCGTGGGCGTACACGAAGACACGCCCAAAAGCGCCGCCGGATATAGAACTATATTCTACCCGCCGGAGCTGGCGGAAGCCCTGGCGCTTTATCGTGAGTGGCAAACAAGGGAGATAAAAGCCCGCGGGGATCTATGGACGGGAGCCACGGGAGATAAAGCAAAGTTATTCACTCAATTTAACGGGGATCTAATACACGACGCCACATTAAGGGAGTGGACAAAAAAATTTATGGCGTGGGCGGGCGTTCCTTATGTTACCGTTCACGGCTTGCGGCATACCTTCGCCAACGTCTTAACGGCAAACGGCATTGACGCCAGGACAACGGCAGCACAATTAGGGCATAGTTCCCCCGCCCTTGTTATGAATGTATATGCGAATAGTCAGACGTCCGCACAAATACACGCGGCGGAAGTTTTGGGGGCAATTTCTCGCAATTATGCCCAAATTATGCCCAAAACGGACAAAACGTCCGATTTTTCGGAAGAAAACAACGCATAATAAAAACCCCGTAAACGTTTGATTTACGGGGTTTTTCATATTGGAGCCGATTATCGGACTCGAACCGATGACCTGCTGATTACAAATCAGCTGCTCTACCAACTGAGCTAAGTCGGCGTCTCACGCGATAATGATTATATCTTGACGCCCCCCTGTTGTCAACAAGTTTTTCAGGACATGAGATTTCTCCTCATGACGTCCCGCACCCAGAACTCTATCTCACGGTCTTTTGTCCTCTGTTTCCGGAAGTCGAACCTGACGCTCAGTGGCGGTTCCACCCTGGCCCCGGGACAGAGACCGACGATCTCCTGGTAGGTCCTCCCCACAAGGCCGCCGTTGGTGATAACAGGATATATCTTTTTGCCGTCCCAGCTTCTTTTTTCCATATATACCCTTACGGGGCCCGGGACCTTTCCGTTCCACACGGGAGAGAGGAGAAATATTATGTGGTAGCCTCTTATGTCCCCCGCATCTTCCCCGCACTTCATGTCTCTTTTTTCGCTTCCCGTTATCAGGGATATCCCCTCCGCGATCTTTCTTGTATTGCCTGTCAGGGAAAAGAAAACAATTAGGCTTTTCATGGGGATATTATAGTATAATCAGTATATAAGAAGAAGCTTCGGGGGCAATAATGGCAGTTATCACTATATCCAGGCAGAGCGGCAGTCTAGGCGACGAACTGGCTTCGTATCTCAGCGAGAAACTGGGCTGTGAGATCATATCCAGAGAACATGCCCTGGAGCATTTTTTTGACGACCAGCCTGAAGAGACCATAGAGAAGCTGAACGAGAGTGCCAAGTTCTTCCTGACACCGGTACCCGGCAGTAAGATCACATATAAGGATATCCTTGTCTCCAAGATAAAGGAGATCGCCGAGAACAACGATAATGTCATCATAAAAGGCCTGGGGGGCTGCGTTATCCTGAAGGACGATCCAGATACAGTGAGCGTAAGGGTATATGCCGACGAGGACACCAGAGCGGCACGTATCTCAAGACAGTTCAATATAAGCATGGAGGACGCCCTGTCCACCATCGCCATCGGAGACAGGAAGCATAAGAGATTCGTAAGCAACCTCTTTGAAGTGGACCTGAACTCCCCTGAGCTTTATGACCTGAGCATAAATACAGACAGGATCTCCGTGGAGGAGGCTGCGTCTTCCATCCTCTCACTGTGCGAAAAGCACGACCGACGCATAATGATAACAAAGGAAACAGACAGCAACGATTCCATAGACCACCAGTCAGAGACTCCGGTGTTCAAGAACCCCACGGAGGAGGAGTTTGCCAGGATACTTGATATGTACGGCATCGAATGGATGTATGAGCCCAAGACCTTCCCCATCGAGTGGGATGCAGAGGGAAATATCAAGATGGCTTTTTCTCCCGACTTCTACCTCCCCAATTTCAATATCTATCTGGAGCTCACCACTATGGACCAGAAATATGTCACCAAGAAGAACAAGAAGGCCCGCATGGTAATGGAACTCTATCCGGGCACCACTGTCAAGATAGTCTACAAGAAGGATTTCCACGATCTGGTGGAAAGGCTTAAGCAGTTCGGAGGTTGATGATGTCACTTATCCTTGGAGATTCGATCGATATTAACAGGACTGTCTATGATGAGACAGTCATCAGGAACAGGGTATTGGAATTAGGAAAGCAGATCACTGAGGATTATAAGGGTGAGGAACTCATCGTCATCGGAGTCATCAAGGGTTCCCTCTATTTCTTCTCAGATCTCACCAGGGCCATAGACCTTCCCATCAAGATCGATATGATCGGATTCGGAAACATCCCCGACACCACATCCAAGACAGGTGTAGTACGTATCACCAAGGATATAGATATCGATATCACGGACAAGCATGTGCTCATCGTGGAGGATGTCATAAGGACAGGCCTTACCACTGCCTATCTCATATCAAACCTTGAGTCAAAGCAGCCGAAGGATATAAACCTCTGCACCATGCTGCTGAATCCCAACAGGCTCCTGACCACCATCCCGGTCAAGTATTACGGGTTCGAGATCAATGACAGCTGGCTCATAGGATACGGGCTGGATGCCAAGGAGATAGGAAGGAATATCCCCTATATCGCTGAACTCAAGAAGAAAGAATAAGACATACAAAAAGGAGGCTGTCCAATGAGACAACCTCCTTTAATTAAACAGCTCCAGCGAACCTCACCACGATCACTCAAACCACCGGCACCCTTTCGTCAACTCCACGAGCTCTTACCGAGATCGCAACGACCACTTGACTGCTGCGACTCAAACCTCACACCGTGCAACTCATGTCTCCCATTCACCGCATATTCAAATCTGCTTCTCCGCTTACCGTCAGGCTTCCGAAATATCAAGACCTGCTGTCGTAAGCAATACCGGCTACTCGGTTTGCACGAACCGATGTAACATCCGTCGCGCCTCGGAATCTACCTGTCGGCGATGACATCTCATCCGCTCGCGGATCGATAATCCGAATCAACTAATCTGTTACAACTGCGACTTGTAAGCGGCGGTACCGCTCCGTCAATCGCTGTGCTCGTATCTCCTCCATCTTCCCAAAGCTTCTGTTCCGTATCCCCTCACTACATGTGCCAGGCACCAAGCTTCCGGTTCGTTTCTTCGGCTTCGCCTCCGGTCAACTGTCAGATCCTAAGACCCTTTCAACACCTTTGGTTCTACCCTGCACTCCGCTCGTCCGATCGAGGCGGCCTCCGTGTCTGAATGCTCTTGCTTTCAGCATTCCCTGGAGCTACTTCTATAATATCATGTGACAAACAAGTTACAATCTCGCTTTAGGAACAAATAGATATTCATCTAATTGTGCATTTTATCAATACCGCACAAAAATCAGCCGTGATATAATGAATATGTTGTGCGGGATGACTATATGTCATCCCTTTTTCTTATTTATTAAAAGAGCGTCTTATTTCCTTCATCTTATCCCTCATCTTATACATCTTCTGGACGCTGTTCTCGAGAAAGTAATAATGCATTACATAGGGAACCAGCAAAACGAGGAACATAATGCACAAAAGGACAGCCGGTGCGGAAGGGGCAACCATGATCATAAAGACGGCCATGATCTCAAGTATTGCGAAAAGGACCGTTACGATCAGGTGGATGAGCCTCTCATGCTGGAAGTAGGAGATCTTAGTCTCGAACTCGGAGATCTTCTCATCCATCCTGGAAAGATCATCCTTCTCCATCTCATGAGCCATATAAAGTTCTATCTCTCTTATATATACCGAAATATACTTCTTCATAAGATCACCCGAACCTTCTGTTTATGTAATTGATAACGTCTCTTTTATTCTTTGTCCATGAAGGACCCACAAGGATCTTCTTGGGGCCGTCTCCCGTGAGCCTGTGGACCACTATCTCCCGGGGCAGCTCCTCCAGGGCCTTTTCCACAATATCAAAATACTCTTCGCGGGAGAGCAAATCAATCCTGCCCTCTTTATACTCTTCATACAGCCCCGTCCCCTCAAGGACATAAAGGCATGTGAACTTCACCCCGTCAGTTCCTGCTCTTACAGCGTGCCTGACGCTCTCCATCATATCCTCAACGCTCTCACCTTTAAGTCCGAAGATGATATGTGTTATGACATTCACTCCTATGGCCTTGAGGCGCTTTACCGCAGCATCATAGATCTCTGTCCTGTAGCATCTGTTGAACCAGAGGGCCGTTTCATCATTTGAGGTCTGAAGTCCCAGCTCCACAAATACCGGGTATCTGCTGCTGTACTTTTCCAGGACCTTCATTATGTCCTCCGGCAGGCAGTCGGGCCTGGTACCCAGGGACACCGCCTTCACTTTGGGATGGGAAAAGGCCTGCTCCAGCACATCGTCAAGATATGAGGCCTTGCAGTATGTATTGGTGAAGCTCTGGAAGTAGGCTATGATCCCGGTGTCATCATCGATCTTGGAGGATACCTTTTGGATGGCCTCATCGATGCGTTCAGCTATAGTTGCTCCTGCCCCTTCCGAGAACTCTCCGGAGCCTCCCTGTGAGCAGAAGATACAACCACCGGTGCCAACCGTTCCGTCCCTGTTGGGACAGGTCACGTCCAGGCTTACGGAAGCCTTGTACATCCGGCATCCGAAACGGTCCCGGAAATAGCTGTTGGCACTGTAAAATCTCAACCTTTTCCTCCATTTGTTAATATTCTTTTTACATATAGGATTATTGAGAAATCCTCAATCGTATGGTATCATGAATTATCAAAATTTTGAAACAAGCTAAAAGGAGGGGCAAGACGTGGCACAGCATAAGATCTTACTCGTTGATGATGATACCGATATCCTCGAGATCAACAAGGCTTTTCTCGAGAGTGAAGGATATGAGGTGGTTACTGCAACTTCAGTAGCTACTACTATGGAGAAGGTCCAGCTTCATAATTTCGACTGTATCGTTCTCGATGTCATGCTCCCTGACGGAAGTGCTTATGAGCTTCCCCAGAGGATCCAGGTATATTCTTCAGCACCCATCATCTTCCTTACTGCAAGAGATCAGGTAGAGGATAAGATCCAGGGATTCCAGGTAGGCGCCGATGACTATATCACAAAGCCCTATTCCCTTCCCGAGTTGAGCCTTCGTATAAATGCCCACATCAGACGTAATCTTAAGAGCGAAGGATTCCTTATGGAGTTTCCCCCTCTCAAGATCAATATCAAGACAAGAGAAGTCTCCATCAAGGACCAGCCTGTACATCTTACCAACAGGGAGTTCGATATCCTCAGACTTCTCGCAGAGACTCCCAACGTTATCGTTCCCTTCTCCAGGATCTATTCCCACGTATGGGGCGACGATACAGCATGCGACAACCATCTCGTAATGGTAAACATCTCCTATCTGCGTAAGAAGATGGAGAAGATCGCACCCGAGATCACCTTCGTTAAGACAGAGTGGGGCATCGGATATTCCTTCGCTTATCCCCCTGTTAAGAACAGCATGCACGGTGAGTTCTGATAAGTCACAGATCCGTAACCGGAAAACAAAACAGCCGTCCTCCGGGCGGCTGTCTTTTATAAGATACATATTGTAGAATAAGGCTATGAAAAAGAAACACAGGATACCTATACAGAATGTGGAATCCACGGCATTCAAGAAACTTCTCTATGCCCTTCTTTTTATTGCCATCTATCTTCTCGTAAGCCAGATATATCTAACATGGAATACCAGGGAGAATACCCCCCTCACCTATGATGACGGATCAGAAAGTCTTTTTATCACCCACGAGATGGATGAGAGTTCCGTGATCCTCTGTGCAGGAGAGAACTGGTGCTTCGTTCCCAACATAACATCTGAAGACATTAAGAGCGGCAGCTTTAGATATAATGACCATTTTAACATTCCCTATGCCTCCGACGTGACCCTCGGAAGCCCGGACGGATGGAACGACCTGGGGAACAGCTGTATCTGGAACAATACCGACAGCGCCCCTGCTTTTATCGATTATGATATCGACGGAAGGACATATAACTGCGGCGTTTACATTATGAAGATCATTTTCGCCAAGGGCGCTCCCAATGTATCCATAAATATCCCGGATATCGTAGGTCATGCCGACCTTTACTGTAACGGCGCCTATGTCGGATCTTTCGGCGACTCCATGTCCCCCGGATCCGTGAGCCTTACCGACGGTTACGACAGCCTTCCCGTCCCCATAAACGACAACGGCCAGGCTGAGATAATGATCGCCGTTTCCAGCAGGACGGATATCGCCAAGCCCGGCATCACCTCCATCCCTTCCCTGGCATCTGCCAGGAAGGACGCCACTCTCAATGCCCTTTCGGCTATCTGGTATACCTTCCAGGGCACCCTGGTAGTCATCCTTCTCATCGGAGGTTTTGTTATCGCCAGCACCCTGGAGAACAAGTCCAAATTCTATGTGGTGCTCATGGGACTTACTTCCTACATTCTCTATAACGTCACTGACGAGCGTGTCATATGTTTCGAGAGCCTTGAGCGAGTCGTCTGTAAGTTCGTATTCCAGATCTTCCTGAGCATAATAATCTTTGGATTCATATCATCTCTTTTCCAGAATTCAGATACAGAAAAGACCCCCTCCCTTTTCCACTTCGACTATATCATCGTCATGGTCCTGGGATGGATACTCATAATCATCGAATGGGTAAACATGGATCTGATCAGCACCTCATATCAGATCGGAGCTTCGATACTCCTGGCGGTCATCGTTTCGGTGGCATGCCTGATAAAGATCCTGTTCTTCTATATGGAGGATAATAACGCCTCCATAGCTCTCATTACTGTGATCACCTATGCTTTCTGTATGATCAATATGATGAATGATGCTTCAGGTATATTTACTGTGCCCCTTTACAGTACATTCTTCGTTATATCCCTTCTAGCAGTGGAGATCCTCTTCTTCTTTAAGTACGTCTACCAGTACAGGCAGCTCAATGCCACCACCACACATCTTCAGGTCCTGGTAGACGAGAAGACAAAGCAGCTCTCCGATACAAATAAATACCTTACAGAGACAAACAGCAAGCTCCTGGAAAACGAAGAGGCAAGAAAGAACGTCCTCTCCAACGTATCCCATGACCTGAGAACTCCCATCACTGCCATCAGGGGTTATGCAGAGCTTCTGAGGACTGCCGGAAAGAACATGTCTGACGAGCAGGTAGTTACATATCTCACCAATATCATCAAGCGTTCAGAACAGATGGAGAGGATCGTATCCGACATCGTGGAGCTTACCAGGATGGAATCCAATGCCAGCTCCGAATTCCAGTTCTGCGAGATGTCCGTGGCGGAGCTCCTGGACGAGCTGTGCATGATGTACTCCACCGACCTCAAGGGTACGGACAAGCATATCTCCCTGGATATCCCGGACGACGACCTTCTCATCGTCAACGCCGATCCCAAGAAGCTAAGCAGGGTGTTCGAGAACCTTATCTCCAACTCCATCAACTATACATATGACCAGGCCATGATCAAGATCTCCGCCTACAGGACGGGAGAGAAGGACGATCCTTCATCCCAGCGTGTACATGTGGTCATCTCTGACAACGGTATCGGTATCCCCAAGGAGGAGATCAACAAGATCTTCGACAGGTTCTACAGGGCTAAGAATTCAGGTAAGAATATAAAAGGCACCGGTCTGGGTCTTTCCATCGTAAAGACGATCATAGACCACCACGGTGCCGAGATAGAAGCGGAGAGTTCCCTGGGATCGGGAACCACCTTCCATATAATCCTCAAGCCCTGAGATCAGGACTTGGAGGAGAAATAATCGTTAAGTGCTGTGATAAGCTCGTCACAGTCAAGACCATGGACCATGCAGGCCTCTTCGATGGTCTCACCGGTAGCGAGAGCACAACCCAGACAGTGAAGTCCGGCATTCATGAGAATAGGTGCCACATTCTGATCTTCCTTAACTACATCACCGATAATAGTATCCTTGGAAACTACCATATTTTTATCCTCCAATTTGTATTGATTATAAATTAACATTTCAAGGATACACTAATCTCAAAGATTTGTCATTGATATCTTGAAAAGTGCCTAAAATAAGCGTTTTATTTGACAAAAAGACTTGACACAATAGCCGTTTCAGTACATAATTTACTTGCAAATTGCCAATACGGCTAATAGGAGGCTATACAATGAATAAAACAGAACTTATTGATGCAATCGCACAGGACGCTGGACTTACAAAGAAGGACGCTGAGGCTGCTCTTAAGGCTACACTCGGATCTATCTCTGATGCTCTTGCAAACGGCGAGAAGGTTGTTCTCGTTGGCTTCGGTACATTCTCTGTTAAGGAGCGCGCTGCTCGTCAGGGAAGAAACCCCGCTACAGGCAAGACAATCAAGATCGCTGCTTCTAAGGCTCCCGCTTTCAAGGCTGGTAAGGAGCTCAAGGACAAGGTTAACTGATCTAACCTGTAAACAGTTTTGAAAAACGAGAGGCTGTCTTATGACAGCCTCTTTTATTTTGCTCATAACTCCCCTGCATCCACCATCTGATCAAGTATGAGCCTGACCTCATCAGCCAGCCTCTTGACCAGGGTTATGCTCTTGACTCCCCTCTCGTAGGCACATGAGTTCTTTATGGCATATCTGACATCCCTTTCCGTCTGGCCGTATGTGAGCTGAAGCCTGTCACACACTATACTGTAGAACTCCTTGACGGTGATATTCCTGGTGTCGATATTATTGATGATCATCTGCTTTATAAGGATGAATACGGCCTTTGTGCCTATATGGGCAGGCTCGAACCCGTATTTGTTCAGGACCCTTCCTATGACCTCGTTATAGATGGCATCGTTGGCCTTGCCGTCGATCATGTTTATCTCCTTAAATCCCGCAAGGTTCAGGAAGTTGCTGATGGATTTCATGGCGGCCCATTTGCTCTGCCTGCCGTCCACGATATAGCGGACCCTTCCGGCAGTATCAGTCACTCCTATCATTCCCCTTCTCTTAAACATCCTGTTGACGTTATCAAGAAGGTTCTTATCACTGCAGACGATATATATCCCCGTCATCTCCTCTATATTTATATACTTCTGTGCCATAAAAGATCCCGCCTTTTTATGTGATGGTTCGATTGTGGCACCCTTTTTTTCAAAAAACAATAAAAACGCCCCATTATCGAAAAATAATGGGACTTTTCGGGCCTTTTGGGACTTTTTTACGGAAAACTAGCCGTTTTCGGGGGATATGGCAGTCTGTATCTCCTCGTTGATGGAGTCACTTATATTGACCTCTTCGCTCTGGGTCACCTCGATAACATACTTGCCGTATCTCGTATATCTGATCTTAACCAGGGAGCCCACTTCAGGAATATCCCTGAGGGGGTTTATATAGTACTTCTGTCCGTCGATGATGAAGTAGTTGTTCATGGAGGATATCTCCTCCAGTGTACCCGTATAGGAATAATAATTCTGTCCCGTAACATCAGTCAGGTCCAGGAGCCTGGGCGCCGTGAAATTGATCATATAGAGCACAGTGACGATGCTCATGATAAAGGGCAGGAAATATGTGAGTGTGTGCTTTGTCTGACCCTTTCTGTTCCTGTCAGAGGACCTGATGACTATCAGGGTAAGGATCAGGTTTATGGCGATATGCACCCCGAGATTTGCTAAATAATACTTCATCTTTCATCTCCCGTGAAAACACACATCACGCAGTCCACAGCGTGGTCGTGGGGCTCCACCGGAAGGGCGGAATAGATCTGGAAATCATAGCACACCCCGATGGTATAGGGCATCTTCCCTTCCTTCTCGGCAGCGGCAAACCATCTGTCGTAATAGCCTCCGCCCTGACCGAGCCTCAGTCCTTCGTCATTAAATGCCACCGCGGGAACGATCATAAGATCGATATCGCCGGGATAGATCTTCCTGCAGTCCGACTTGGGCTCAGGGATATTATAGGCACCCTTAGTAAACTGGGTAGCGGGATCTGTTATCTCATAGAAATCCATGGTGTCACCCTTGACCCTGGGATAGCATATGGTCCTGTTATTCTCCAGGAAGAACTCTGCTATACGGTCACAGGGGAGTTCACCGTTTACGGCCTTATAGAGGGCGATGCAGGAAGCGGAGGAAACGATCTTCTTAAGATCCTTATCTCCTACAGTGATAAACTGCTCTGCCAGTGTCTTGTCGGCCTCTTCTATCTGCTCAGGGGAAAGGAGCTGCCTCTGCTCGCGGATGGATGCCCTTATCTGTGTCTTTCTGATGGATTCATTCATCGTCTTTTCCTCCTTCTCCTATCATCCTTAATAGATCTTCTTCTGTTATTACCGGAACTCCCAGGGACCTTGCCTTCACAGCCTTGCTGCCGGCGGCTTCTCCCTCCAGGAGATATGATGTCTTGCCTGATACGGAGGATACTGTCTTTCCCCCGTTCTTTTCGATGAGGTCGGCGGCCTCGTTCCTGGACAGGGTGGGAAGGGTTCCCGTTATGCAGATGGTGAGACCTTCCAGAGCGGAACCTGTCACTGTATCCTCCGCCTCAAATCTTACACCGGACTCACGAAGCCTTGCCATAAGAGATCTCATCTCCTCATCTTCGAAGAAGTTCCTGATGCCTGCTGCGGATATCTCTCCGATATCTCCCACCTTCACCAGTTCCTCCACAGATGCATCCTCTATCCTGTCGATGGATCCGAAGTACCTTATAAGCTCCTTAGCGGTGGCTTTACCAACGTTGGGGATACCGAGACCGGATAACACCTTATCGGCGGGAGTCTCCGTTTTAGCGGCATCTATGGCTGCCAGGAGCTTATCCGTATTCTTGTCTTTTCCCAGGATGCCCTTTTCCACAAGTTCATCCCTGTATCTTCCCAGGACGAAGATGTCGGATATATCCCTGATATATCCCTCATCCACCAGAGCCTTTATATATTCATATCCGAAGCCCTTGATATTCATGGCATCCCTGGATACGAAGTTTACGATCCTGTTTATGATGGTGCCGGGGCAGTTCAGGTTGACGCACTTAAGGTCGGCGGCATCCTTTTCCCTTACAAGCTTATGGCCGCATACAGGGCACTCCTCCGGGAGCTTGTAGCGCTGCCAGTCAGAAGGCCTCTTATCCTTATTGACGCACTTGATCTTGGGGATGATCTCACCGGACTTAAATACCACCAGGGTATCGCCGATACCGATATCCATCTCGTCTATGAAGTTCTGGTTATGAAGGGTAGCCCTGGAGACCATGGTGCCGCAAAGGCTTATGGGCTCAAAGACTGCCACCGGGGTGACCCTGCCGGTCCTTCCCGTTCCCACCTCGACTGAAAGCAGCTTTGTCTCCTTCTCCTCCGGGGGATATTTATATGCGATGGCCCATCTGGGGAACTTGATGGTGGCTCCCAGACGCGCCCTGTCCTCTATATTGTTCAGCTTGACCACAGCTCCGTCTATATCGTAGCTGAGCTCTCCCCTGGCCTGTCCTATCTTCTGAATGGCCTCCCAGACCTCCTCAGAGGTCCTGCACTTATAATAATGGTCAATGACCTTAATGCCGTTCTTCCTGAGGAATTCATAGCCCTCGTCGTGGGTCTTGAAGGTGGTTCCCCTGACTTCCTGGACATTGAATATGAAAAGGGACAGATCCCTCTTCTTGGTGATCCTGGTATCCAGCTGGCGGAGAGTTCCTGCAGCGCAGTTCCTGGGATTTGCAAAGAGCTTTGTCCCCTGCTCCTCAGCTTCTGCATTTACCTTTTCAAATGCCGCCCTGGTCATATAGACCTCGCCCCTGATCTCTATGTACTCCACGGGATGGGGCATCTTCTTTACCACGTCCTTTATGACCCTGGCGTTCATGGTGACGTCTTCGCCTTCAGTTATACCGTCGCCTCTGGTAACTGCCATCACCAGATCTCCGTTTTCGTACCTCAGGGCCATGGAAAGACCGTCGATCTTTGTCTCTACGAGGAACTCCGTATCTTCTCCCAGTGTCTCCCGGAGACTGTTTACGAAGTCGTCCACCTCCTCTTTGGAAAAGACATCCTGAAGGCTCAGCATGGGCACGTTATGCTTAACGAGGATACCCTTCTCAGCCTTCCAGCCTACTCTTCTGGAGGGGGAATCATCTGATATGAGCTCAGGGTGGTCGGCCTCTATCCTCTTGAGGCGCTGGTTCATCATATCGTACTCAAAGTCCGATATCTCCGGCTCATCGTCGTTATAATAGCGGTCACAGTGATAATTGAGCGTCTTAACGAGCTCTTCGTATTCCTTCTTTATATCGTTTTCCCCGAACAGATCGCCGGAGAAAAGATCCAGCTGGTTCTCATTATTCTTCATATGAGCTCCTTATCTCTTGAAGCAGAGTAATAGATGGTCGGCAGCGTCACAAGGACAAAGATGAATGCTCCCCATACAAATGAGGGGATATGAAGGAATGATCCGAATACGGAACCTATGTCAGTCTGCTGATGCCTTGTAATGTAGAGGACCTTTGAGATGATCTCCCCCTTGCGGGCAATGGGCTCAAAGAAAAGTCCCGTGATAAGAAAGGCGGAAGCGGAAAGGATACATACGTCAGCCTCCCACTTGAGCAGGACATCGTTCCTGATAAGGTGGAAAAAAGCCGTCACCGCCAGCGCGATGACCAGGGCAACGATATTTCCCGGGCTGTATGTGTAGCTCACGAAAAAGGATATGGCCACACTAAGAGCAGTGATCCCGAGGATCGTAACGGGGATAAATCTGTAAAAACCGGTCTTGGAAAGGATCATAAACCCAACGAAGACAAGGGCGAAAAGAAGTACCGATAATGTATTCGCGGTCTTGATATGTGCGCCTATCCCCAGAAGTGTCACGAGCTTATATGCACAGCTCCAAAAAAACTCCATACAAACATGCAAGGGCTCTGTAATCAGAGTCCCCCACAAAAACAGAAGTATAAGCGCGACTATACCGGCGCGCTCTTCACTTCTAAGATTCAAATCGATTATTCCTCTATCTCGTAAGGATCGTAGTCAGCAAGAAGCTCCTTAAGGATAGCGATCTCTTCAGCGCTAAGGGAAATGCCCTTACCGACCTTCTCATGATCAGGGCCCCAATCACGGATATCGACCTTAGCCTTACCCTCGTTCCACTTTACGATATTGATCTCTCTGTTCCATCCGGACTTGTTTGTGGCAAGGATCCCGAGGGGCTTTACGATCTCATACTTAATGTCTGTCTTAGGCATGTTCTGTTCCTCCCATAGTTCTTATGTTAGAATTCATGCGTTGATTATATCATCACAATTTAAAAAATAAAATATATTATAATACTTATAATAAAATTCTTTTATTGTAAGAGCAGAAAGGGTACACATATATTGGACAAGCCTGTTATAGCCTTTATTATCGGGATCATCCTGGCCATAGGTATATATCTCCTCATAAGGGGAATGCTGGAAGCCAGGTCACTTAAGATAACCAGAGACACCATCTCAAGGACAGACAGGGAGGGTGATCCCGATCTGAGGATCTTCTATTTCAGCGACCTTCATGCTGAATTCTGCTTTATCCATCCCGCCGACCTCACCGCACTCATAAGACGTGAATACGAGCAGAAGGGCCTGGATATGGTGGTCTTCGGCGGAGATACATGCAACAACCCCCTTAAGGTACAGAAGGCAGTGGATTACCTGAACAGGATAAAGGAAGTCTGCGACAGCGTGGGCATCCCCTTCCTGGGAGTATCAGGAAACCACGACCAGCTGGTGGACGAGGACGATCTGGACAGATGCGGATATAAGTGCCTGGATAAAAAGTGCATCACCGTAAGTTCCAGAGTGGACGGATCCGATATAGCCATCACGGGAGTTCCGGATTCCGGCAGGTTCGACAGGGTCTGGTATGATCCTCCGAAGATCCCTGAAGGCTGTAAGGGTCATATCCTCTTTGCCCACAACCCGGACCAGATCCTAAACCTTCCTGAAGACCACGATGTGGATATCATGATCTCGGGACATATACACGGAGGCCAGATCAGGACCCTTCTGGGCATAGAGTTCAAGCTCCTTAGAAAGGACATCCTTCCCAGGAGAGGCATAATCTCCGGTCTTCACGATGTGGAGGGCATCAAGCTCTTTATCTCAAAGGGCATAGGATGCGTCTTCCTTCCCTTCAGATATAAGGCGCCCCCGGAGGTCAACATCATCGAGATCAAGCTCTGATCCGCAGATTCCCCTCCCCATTCCCCTATTTTCGCGTTTCGAGCCCTTAAGAGGGGAATAATCGAAAAGAACGTAAAAATATTCCCCTGAAAACGGCTTTTGGGGCTATTTCAGGGGAATTCCAATAAAAAAGGCTGTCCGAAGACAGCCTTTTCTTTGTTGTTTTGAGTTTCTATCAGATCTTGCAGGCCTTAACGTCCCAGATCTCCTTGGCATACTCTGCGATAGTCCTGTCGGAAGAGAACTTACCGGAGTTGCAGATGTTGATCCAGCACATCTTTGCCCATGCCATCTCATCCTTGTAGTCAGTGTAGAGACGGTCCCTTGTCTTTCTGTAGTCGTCGAAGTCACCCAGTACGTAGTAAGGGTCGCCTGGCTGCCAGTTTGTTCCGTAGAGGATACCGTTGTAGAGATCCTGGAACATGCCTGTGCCCTCATCGTTGAAGGTACCGTCAACAAGCCTGTCCAGAGCCTTCTTGATGCCGGGGATGTTCTCATACTGCCACTGGGGATTGTAGTAAGCCTTTGTAGCAGCCATATCCTGGGATCTGCATCCGAAGATGTAGATATTGTCGTTGCCTACAGCCTCTGCGATCTCAACGTTAGCACCGTCGAGTGTTCCAAGTGTAACGGCACCGTTCATCATGAACTTCATGTTACCTGTACCGGAAGCCTCGAGACCTGCTGTGGAGATCTGCTCGGAAACGTCTGCAGCGGGGAAGATCTTCTCACCGTTGGAAACGTTGTAGTTCTCGATGAATACGACCTTGAGCCTGCCCTTCATATCAGGATCGCTGTCGATGAGCTTGGCGATCTCATTGATGAACTTGATGATAGCCTTGGCACGGAAGTATCCGGGAGCTGCCTTTGCACCGAAGATGATGGTTACAGGGGGAAGATCCAGCTTGGGATTCTCCTTGATCCTGTCATAGAGGTTGAGGGCATAGATAGCATTGAGGAGCTGTCTCTTGTACTCGTGGAGCCTCTTGATCTGTACATCGAAGATGGAATCGGGATTGAGCTCGATATCATGTACCTTCTTGAGGTGTGTAGCGAGCTGCTCCTTCTTCTGCTTCTTGATGGCAAGGAGCTTCTTCATTACCTTGGGATCATCCTTATACTTCTCGAGCTTCTTAAGGTCCTCGAGATGTGTAACCCACTTATCGTTGCCGAGGAGCTCGGTGATAAGGGCTGCAAGCTCGGGATTACATGTCCTGAGCCATCTTCTGGGTGTTACACCGTTTGTCTTGTTGGAGAACTTCTCAGGATAGATCTGGTACCAGTCCTTGAGTGTCTCGTTCTTGAGGATGTCAGTGTGGAGAGCTGCAACGCCGTTTACGGAGTGTGATCCGTAGATAGCCAGCCATGCCATCTGGACCTTGCCGTCTGCAAGAGGGCTCATCCTGTCGATAAGCTCGGAATAGAGGCCTGCCTCGTACATCTGGGCACGGAACTGGTTGTTGATACCCTCGACGATCTCGAAGATCCTGGGGAACAGGAACCTGAAGATGGAGATATCCCACTTCTCAAGAGCCTCAGCCATGATGGTGTGGTTGGTATATGCGAAGGTCTCCTTAACGATCTCCCAGGCCTTTGTCCACTCGATGCCGTTCTCGTCAACGAGGATCCTCATGAGCTCGGGGATACCGATAACGGGGTGTGTATCGTTGAGCTGGATGGTGTTGTACTTAGCGAAATCGGAAAGATCCTCACCGTGTACCTTCTTGTACTGTCTTACGATATCCTGCAGGGATGCAGAAACGAAGAAATACTGCTGTCTTACACGGAGTACCTTACCGTCGTAGGATGTATCGTTGGGATAGAGCACTCTCCAGATATCGTTTACCCTGTTTCTCTCGATGACAGCATCATCAAATCTCTGGGAATTGAAGAGATTGAAATCGAAGTCCTGGGCAGGCTCAGCCTTCCACAGTCTCAGACGGTTGATGTTATTTGTGCCGTAACCGGTGATGGGCAGGTCATAAGGGATAGCCCAGACATCGATATCGTTGTAGTGGACCTTGACCTTCTCATCATATCTTGCAGGTGTGAAGGGATAACCTCTCTCCATCCATGCATCGGGATATTCCTTCTGGAAACCGTTCTCGATGGACTGACGGAAGAGTCCGTAGCGGTAAAGGATACCGTAGCCGTTAACGGGAAGGTTAAGTGTTGCACATGAATCCAGGAAACATGCTGCAAGTCTTCCGAGACCGCCGTTTCCAAGAGCAGGATCGATCTCCTCCTCAAGGATGTCAGTAAGGTCATATCCGAAGGAAGCCAGAGCCTCCTTAGCCTGATCGTAGATACCGAGATTTACAAGGTTGTTGAGGAGTGATCTTCCCTCAAGGAACTCAGCAGACAGATAGTGAGCCTGTCTTACCTTGGAATACTTCTCTCTTGTCTTCTGGAAATCGTCTGAGATGATCTCGACGACGCTCTTGCTCAATGCAGTCCAGTAATCTCTTGCAGTCGCATTTTCAAGAGACATACCTGTCTCAGCCTTTACGTGAGACTGCATCTTCTCTTCTAACATCTTTGCTGTTATTTCTTTTGCCATAACAAACCGACACCTTCCGCGAGGTGCCCCTCCTTTACAGTCAAAGTAGTCTTTTAAACCACACTGATTTTATCAGTTTTTGACCCTTTAGGTCAATTTGAACAATAGATTTTAGAAGACTTTATATAAGGTTGATAAAATTGGGGGGATATATTAGAATTTTGTTATTAAAAATGATGGAGACACCAATGGATCTAATGGCTTGTATCATCGTCGCAGCCCTTCTGGGAGCGGCGGTCGGTTTTTCAGTAACATACCTTTTCAAGATACTCCCCGAGAGCTGGCTTCAGGACTATGGCTATGACGAGAAAGCCCCTGATTTCCGCCTTGCAAAGAGGATGAAACTGGTCCCCCACGGAGTGATCTCAGCTGTTTTCTGTACTGCAGCCTATGTTTCCACGGTAGCCTCCCTTTTCGAGAGATATTTTGTGGTCTTCAGGCCCTTACATATATGCGTTATCCTGCTCCTGGTGCCCGTGGTAGTCATCGTAATGATGTCCGACAGGCTCAACAGGATAATCCCGGATGAATGTTCCCTTTTCATACTGATACTGGGCATCCTGGCCTATGTGGGAGACATCACCGAGAAGACATACTGGTTCTCCAACGACACAAAGTGGTATATCCCCCTGCTCAACAGGGTCATCGCCATGGTTGCAGGATACGGTCTTCTCTGGATCATCAACTTCCTGTGCGTCACCTTCCTGGGCAAGGAGGGCATGGGACAGGGCGACATGAAGCTCCTGGGAGCCTGCGGTTTCCTGGTGGGATGCTACGGCATCATCGTCCTTCTCTATGTAGGCTTTGTATCAGCCCTCTTCTTCGCCATTCCCCTCTTCATCAGAAAGAGGATCAGGATCGCCAGGGAGAAAAAGGAGATAGCAAACAGCGAGGATCCGGCTGCCAAGCGCCGTGAGATCGCCATAAGAAAGAAGAACATGCACTTCGCCGACGACCCGGATTATCTTGCCTTTGGTCCATTCCTGGCCTTCGGAGCCGTTGTATACCTTGCTTTTGAGGGATTCTTCTACTGGCACCTCATCGGATTCTTTATCATCTCGGGGTTGACTTTCTGATATGAGCAGCCAGCGTCCGGAGTTTTCAGTACTGATGAAATATCACTTCGGTAAGCCTCAGGCCATGACCTGGAGCTACCCCATAATGGTCATGACCATACTCCTGACCCTCTTTTATGTCATCAGATGCTTCCTTCCCTCCGACGAAGCGGCCATTCCCGCCACTTCCCTCATCGGATTCTCCATATTCGTACCCATAGTCACCATATTCTGTCTGGTGCTCCCCTCCCTCTATCTCCTCCGCGGCCAGTATGACATGCTGGTGGGAAGATATGCAGGCGTGGGTGTTCTGGTGACCTCCTGCCTTTCAGGAGTCCCCCTGATGCTCATCAGCACCTCGCTTTATAACCTTTTCGCCTGGCTCTGGCTCCATACGGGAGCTTCCATGGTCTATCCCGCTTTCCTTTATTTCGGCGGAACAGCCTCCACTTCAGCCAGGATCCTGTCTGTCCTTACGGACACTGTTATCCCGGGTTTTGGAGCCTCCATGTTCTTTTTCGGAGTGCTCTGGTCCAGGTTCCGTTCCAAAGAGCGCATGGTGGGCTATATCATCATCGGCCTGACCTATGCCCTGTACGGTCTTGACCTGATAAACTTCCCCTCGCTCTTTATCATCGGCTTCTGGTGCGCATTCCTGAGGTCAAAGAGCATGAGCATCTTCGGCCCCTTCCTGTGCCTTGTAGGATGCCGTATCACTGACTTTTTCCTTGCCGGAACCCTGTCAAAGGTGGATATCATGACCACCGTGGCTTATTCCGACATCGATGCCACATATCTTTATGCTTCGCTGCCTTCACTGTTCATCGGCTTTATCCTCCTTTCTTTCTTCATGAGGATACTGAACGATTTCAACAGTTCCTACGTTACGAAGGAAGAGGACGGCGAGGACGACTCAAGGATCCCTTCATTTGACAGAGGCATAAACCTTTCCATCGTATTATCCGCTGTCCTTATGCTCGTCCTCTGGGTCATGCTTTTCAAAGGAGTCCATTTATGAACGAGAGTGAGAGATATACAAGAGATAAAGCAGCTGTAATGAGTATGATCAAGTTCATCCTGATCGTCCTCATCTTCTGTGCCATAGCATTCTGCGCCACAAAGATCGTGGTGGTACTCGTTCCCTTCCTCATAGGATTCCTTCTGGCCAAGACCAGCTTTGCCATCGCAGGACTCTTTGTGGACAAGGATATGAAAAAGGCGGCTGCCAAGAAGAGAAGAAAAAAGATCGCCATTATAGTCTATGTGATCCTCCTGATCATCATCGCCATAGCTCTTATCTGGTGCTGTTTCTCACTTGTAGGACAGATAATGAGGGCCGTGGACTCCCTGACGAGGCTCGCCAATGAATTCGATATCCAGGAGTGGGGCAACGCCCTTGTGGAAAAGGTATCCTCCATCGACACCAGGTTTATGACCCAGGGTATGAAGGACAGCCTCGAAAACAACCTGGTCTCCCTGTGGGGAAATATGGTAGCCAAGATACCTGCCGTACTCTCGGCAGTCCTCGCCGCCATCTGGGGCCTTATCGGCAATATCCCCTACGGCATCTTCGTTGTCATCTGCGTTATCCTCAGCGGTTACTATTTCATAAACGACGGATCAAAGGTACTCCGTTTCTATATGAAGAACGTTCCCAACAGACAGTTCCGCCTGAAGTCCATATCCCTTATAAACGACCTGGCTGTAACTCTCTTCCGCGCTCTCGGCGGATATCTGCTGCTCCTTATAATCACCACTGTAGAAGCCTGGGCAGCCTTCCGTCTGGCAGGCGTAGACTACGCCATCATCCTGGCCCTGATCACAGGTCTTATCGACTTCCTGCCGGTACTTGGCATCAGCGCCACCATGGTACCCGTTATGATCTACTGCGGCGTTAAGGGAGATTACACGGCTGTTGCCATCCTTATAGTCGCAATGACCCTTATGACCATCATCAGAAGGGTCATCGAACCCCCTATCCTTGGAAAGACCCTTCAGATCCATCCCCTGCTCATGCTCATCGGCATGGCTGCAGGTGTCTATATCTGGGGTGCTGTGGGATTCCTTCTCGGACCCGTTGTCCTCATCATCATAATCGATATCATGCACGTATTCGAACTGGATAAGAAGATAATGAACTTCCTGTCGAGAGTTCTGGGCGGCTTTATGAAGACCGAGAAAAAGGGAAAGCTGACCGCGCGCTAACTAAGATCAGAGATTATTTGGAAGTATACCCTCATCCTTATCGCCGTCACGGCTCAGGAATGACATGGGCGGAAGATCCACCTTCCTGTCTGTCTTCATCCTGAAATCAGTCTGGGGATGGGGCATGGATTCGATGGGGTTCATATCCATATCATAGAGCTCAAGAGCCGTTACGGGCGCCTCATAGCCCTCAGGACGCATGATATTAAGGACATCTCCCCTGTAGAGCTTATTCCTCTGGGAAACGATATATGTGTCTGTAGCAGGGTCATATGACTTCACTACTCCCACCACGAAGGCAGGCTTGTTATACGTCTTGTCATAGGACATCTGGGCATTATCTGAAGGAGCATCATAGAAGAAGCCTGTTCCGTAGTCCCTGTGGACCACCTTGTTCAGGAGCTCTGTCCACCTGGGATCGGTCTTATAGGACGAAGGATCCTTCATATAGAGATCCACAGCCTCCCTGTACACCTTTGTGGCGCAAGCGGCATAATATGCCCCCTTTATCCTTCCCTCTATCTTGAAGCTGTCTATGCCCGCTTCTATCATGTCAGGGACGTGGTCTATCATGCATATGTCCTTGCTGCTCAGGATGTATGTTCCGTGCTCATCCTGCTCCACGGGCAGAGGCTCATCAGGCCTCTTCTCCTCTGCGATGGTATAGCCCCATCTGCAGGGCTGGGCACAGGCGCCGCCGTTGGATCTCCTGCCGGTGAAATAATTGGACAGCAGGCATCTTCCGGAATAGGACATGCACATGGCTCCGTGGATAAAGCACTCCAGCTCCAGATCCTCCGGGATGTGCTTTCTGATCTCCCTTATCTGCTCCAGGGATACCTCCCTGGCAGGAACGATCCTTCTCGCTCCCTGCCTGTACCAGAAATTACAGGCCTCGGAATTGGTGACACTTGCCTGGGTGGAGATATGGATCTCCAGGTCCGGGGCCACATCCCTTACCCTGGTGAAGATACCGGGGTCGGACACCAGCACCGCGTCGGCCTTAGCCTCGTGGGCTACGAAATCTATCTCGTCGTTTACCTTTGAAAGGTCGTTTTCGAGAGCAAGGATATTCATGGTGACATAGCACTTAACGTTATTTTCGTGGGCAAAAGAGATGCCCTCTTTCATGTCTGCGTGATCGAAATTTCCGGAGAAGGTGCGGAGTCCGAACTGCTTGCCGGACATATAGACGGCATCAGCGCCGTACAAAACTGCGGTCTTCAGCTTTTCCAGGTCCCCGGCGGGACTTAAGACTTCCGGTCTTTTCATGGGATCAGCCCTCGTAGTGGTCTTCAGGATACTCGCCCTCGGGAAGAGGTGTGGGAGTATTGTAGACAGCGTTATCCTGCTGCTCCCAGATATCCTGGTACATCTCTACGTTAGCCTCATGCTCCTCATATGTTACGGCATAGGCCGTACCGCCGTCACCGGTGGCACAGAAGTAGTAGAAGTTACAGTTAGGCTCGGGATAGAGGGCAGCCTGGATAGCATCGAGACCCGGCATACAGATGGGTCCCGGGGGAAGTCCCTCGTGGGTATACGTGTTATAAGGGCTGTCTATGGCCAGATCGTCCACGGTAAGCACCAGATGGGGAGGAAGCCCCTGCATCTGTCTCAGATAGTTTATGGACGCGTCAGAGCACATATAATGGAGTGACTCATCGTCAGAATCAAGTCTGTTGTGGAAGACAGCGGAGATATACATCATATCCGTGGCACGGCTGGTCTCGGTCTGGATAAGGGATGCGAAGGTGATGGCCTCATCCAGGGTCATGCCGATGGCCTCTGCTCTGTCGTAATACTCGTCATAGAGCTTGTTGTTGGTGTTATTGAGGAAGATATTGATTATCTGCCTGGGTGTGGCATTTACGTCGAATTCATATGTATCCGGGAAGAGATATCCGGAAAGGACGTGATCTCTCTCCTCGGAAAGATCCAGCTCGGCTACGAACCTGTAGTCGACGAAAAGGTTGGGGGAATCCATGCACTGGTCAAACTCCTCATCGGAGAAGTTAAGACCTGCATCGTGGAGCTTCTGCTTGATCTCCTCATAGGTGATGCCCTCAGGGAAGGTAATGACCACGGACTCGGGCTTCTGCGTCAGAAGGAACATTATCTCATCGTAGTTAAGGCCCGGGATCAGGTAGTGGGTACCGGCAAGATACGCACCGTCAAATCCGTTGATCTTACTCATGAGCGAAAAGACAAGGGTATTGTCGATAAGGCCGTCCTCATAGAGCTTGTCTGCGATATCGGATGTCATGTCACCTGTCTCGATAACAAGGGGGATGGCACCTTCGGTATTCTTGTCCACAACAAAGGAACCGTCGTCGATGGCGGCCTGGAGAGCATCTAATCTCTTCTCCTGGGAAAGGACGTAGTTATATCCGAAATAGACTCCCGTGACAAGAAAGAAGAACAGGAGCAGAAGCACCAGAAGTATCCTAAATGCGATCCGTATCTTCTTTGAAAGCATAGCGCCTTATATCTCCTTCGATGAAAGGATCAGGCGTTCTTATTCTTCGCCCTGTCCTTCATCCTCAAATCAGTATTAAGTATCTTCTTGCGGAGTCTGATGTTCTTGGGAGTTACCTCGCAGAGCTCATCATCCTCAACAAACTCAAGGCACTGTTCAAGGCTGTAATTCAAAGGAGGCGTGAGGCGCATGGCATCATCAGAACCTGCGGCACGCATATTCGTAACATGCTTCTTCTTGCAGACATTTACAGTAATGTCCTCGGGCTTGGGGTTGATACCCACGATCATGCCCTCGTAGACCGGTGTTCCGGCACCGATAAGAAGCGCTCCTCTGTCCTGTGCATTGAACAGACCGTATGTCATGGCTTCGCCGCTCTCGAATGCTACGAGCACGCCGTGGGACCTGGTCTCGATCTCGCCGGCAAAGGGCTCAAAGCCACTGATCACGCTGTTCATTATACCATTGCCCTTAGTGTCGGTCAAAAACTCGGTCCTGTATCCGATGATACCTCTGGAGGGGATACGGAACTCAAGTCTTGTGTATCCTTTCTCGGGCGGGAGCATGTTGAGAAGCTCTGCTTTTCTTCTTCCAAGCTTCTCCATAACGGGACCTACGAAGTCTTCGGGAACGTCGATGACAAGGTCCTCAACGGGCTCACAGAGAACGCCGTCCACCTCCTTGAGGATGACCTTGGGCTTACTTACCTGGAACTCATATCCTTCACGTCTCATGGTCTCGATAAGGATGGAGAGATGGAGCTCTCCTCTTCCCTTGACTACAAATGCCTCAGTGGTATCTGTCTCCTCGACTCTCATGGAAACGTTTGTCTCGACTTCCTTGAAGAGCCTGTCACGGAGATGTCTTGATGTGACGAACTTTCCATCCTGGCCTGCGAAGGGGCTGTCATTGACGGAGAATGTCATGGCGATGGTAGGCTCGTCGATATTTACGAAGGGAATGGCCTCAGGGGTCTGGGCATCGCAGATGGTGTCACCGATATTGATGTCGGGGATACCTGCAACGCATACGATCTCACCTATGGAGGCACTGTCTATCTCCTGTCTTGAAAGACCGGCAAACCTGAGGAGCTTAACGATCCTGGCACTCCTCTTGCCCTCCTCGCCATATGTTACGACAGCGACATTCTGATTCTGTGTGATGGTACCTCTCTCGATCCTTCCGATGGCGATCCTGCCGATATAGGGATCGGAATCGATGTTGGATACCAGGAGCTGCAAAGGCTCATCAGGCTCACCCTCGGGACAGGGTGTATATTTGACGACTGTATCGAGAAGCGGTGTGAAGTCCAGCTCCTTGCCCTCCTCAAACTCCTTGAGGTCAAGGGTAGCTACACCTGTCTTACCTGAGGAGTAAACGATGGGGAACTCAAGCTGGTCATCATCGGCACCCAGCTCGATGAAGAGATCCAGGACCATATCCACCACCTGATTGGGTCTTGCGTCGGGACGGTCGATCTTGTTGATACATACGATGGGCTTAAGTCCCATTTCAAGAGCCTTGCGGAGAACGAATCTCGTCTGGGGCATGGGACCGTCAAAGGCGTCTACTACCAGGAGGACTGCGTCTACCATCTTAAGTACACGCTCAACCTCACCGCCGAAGTCGGCATGGCCGGGAGTATCTACGACATTGATCCTTATGTCCTTATACTGGATAGCCGTATTCTTGGCCAGGATCGTGATGCCCCTCTCTCTTTCGAGATCGTTGCTGTCCATTACCTGCTCCACGATCTGCTCATTCTCCCTGTAGATACCTGCCTGCTTCAGCATGGAATCTACGATGGTGGTCTTACCGTGGTCTACGTGGGCTATAATTGCGATGTTGCGCATGTTTTCGATCTTAGCCATCAGTGATACTCCTTAGGGTCTCTTAATACTCATTTCTTTTTCTTTTTTGTGCCTTATATATTTTGCTACTTTAATGCCTTATTGTTGACATGACACATTACACAAAATATTATCAGTCTCCGCCCTTCTTATTACGCAAAAAGAACCTTATGGGGGTTCCTTCGAAGCCGAAGTTCTTCCTTACCTGGTTTTCGAGGTATCTCTCATAGGAGAAGTGGGAAAGTTCCTTGTCGTTCACGAAAAGCGCAAACGTGGGAGGGAATGTGGAAACCTGTGTTCCGTAGTAGATCTTGAGGTGGCGTCCCTTGTCCTGGGGAGTGGGGTTCATAGCGATTGCCTCTGACAGCATGTCGTTGAATACGCCGGTGGTAAGCCTTCTGCCTGCCTGCTCGTGGACCTTTACGATGGTCTCCCAGAGCTTGTCCACCCTCTGTCCCGTCTTGGCGGAGATAAAGAGTACCGGAGCGTAGTCCATAAAGGCAAACCTCTCCTTCACCGCCTTTTCCATTGTCTCAAGGGTACCTGTGGTCTTATCCACCAGATCCCACTTGTTTATTGCAAATATACATGCCTTGCCGTTGTCGTGGGCAAGTCCTGCCACTCTGGTATCCTGTTCTGTGATACCCACGGTGGCATCGATGAGGATGACGCATACGCGGGCATGGTCCACGGCTGAAAGGGCCCTGACCATGGAATACTTCTCGATGACATCCTCTATCCTGCTCTTCTTTCTCATTCCGGCGGTGTCCACGATGGTGAACTTGCCGTACTGGTTCTCCACCTCGGAGTCGATGGCATCCCTGGTGGTACCTGCGATATCAGAGACGATGGCCCTGTTGTCGCCGGTCATCCTGTTGGTAAGGGAGCTCTTTCCTGCATTGGGCCTTCCGATGAGTGCCACCCTGATCCTGCCGTCGTCCTCCTCGTTCTCATCTGCGGGAGGGAAGTTCTCGAAAACAGCATCCAGGAGCTCTCCTATACCCAGCCTGTGGGCAGCGGAGATGGGAATGACCTCGCCTAATCCGAGATTATAGAACTCGTACATCTCGGCCGGGGGCTCGCCCACATAGTCAACCTTATTTACGCAGACCACCACGGGCTTTTTGGATTTCCTGAGCATAACGGCGATCTCCTGATCCGCCGAAGTAAGGCCTGCCTTAAGGTCACACATGAATACGATGACGTCTGCCGTCTCCATGGCGATCTCGGCCTGGAGCCTCATGCCCTGTAATATAACGTCAGATGTATCGGGCTCGATACCGCCGGTATCGATCATGGTAAACTCGCGCTCCCTCCATTTTGCAGAAGCGTAGATCCTGTCACGGGTGACTCCGGGAGTATCGTGAACGATGGATATCCTCTCACCGTACAGAGTATTGAACAGTGAGGATTTACCCACGTTGGGACGTCCAACTATGGCAACTACGGGTTTGCTCATCTCTTATCTCCGTTTCATTCTTTCTTTCAAGACACAAAAGAAAGGCGGTGTCATTTGTCTAACACCGCCTTGTTGTCTCTTCTTAAGTCAGTCCCGATCAGACTTCTTCGCCGATCGTCAATACCTGCTTGCCATCTAAGTAACCGCAGTTCTTGCAGACCTTGCGGCGAAGCATCTTGGAATGACACTGCGGGCACTCAACAAAGCCGGGTGTCGCAAGCTTCCATAAGCTTCTGTGACGGGAAGTTCTTGCTTTTGACCACTTTCTCTTAGGATGTGCCATATATTTCCACCTCCATTTACTGTAGGGATTTAGACTGTTTTTTGCATAACGCTTAAAGATTTTACATTAGGCGCTTTTATTTTGCAATAGGAAATTTGCATATCCTGCTTTTTTTATTTTCCCACCGCATCTTACAGGAATCTGACGGCAAAAACGTTCTTCTGAAGATCCTCACCGTTCAGGAGCCTGTAACTGATCTCGAACTTCTCACAGAGCACCGAGGGCATATTTATATATTCTGTCTCTATATCCATCTCTATAACGCCGTAGGCGGTATGGAAATAGCCCTTTGTGTTCCTGGCCGTATCAAAGGACAGTTCACTCCTTATCTCGCCGCTTCTTTTGATGGAGGCGATCCCGGACCTCTTATCCATATGGATCTCATACAGGGTCTCTGCCCTTTCCCCTTCATGGAGCTGTTTCCACTTTATGGTGAGCTTCTCCTCCGAATCGGTCACCATGGCACCGGTCCTGTGGGGCTGGTCGTATGCTCCCGTGGTTATCTCTATGTCACGTTTCACTTTGTAAACCCCGAAACATCGTAGTGGTCTACGGTCACTTTCCTGGTGCCCTTGGGAAGTCCTCTTCCCAGGAAAGGAGATGCGACGCTCTCAAATCTTCCGGCATCATCGCTGGTGTAGAAAGCCCTGGTGACGTCAGTTCCGTCGGACATAAGGTCATTTTCGGAAAGGACCTTCTCCACCACGGAGGCGACGCTTATACCTGAATTGATAAGGGTAACGTCAGGTCCCATGACCCTGCCGATGGTCTTTGCCAGCAGAGGATAGTGGGTGCATGCCAATACGAGGGTATCCACGCCGAACTCCCTTACGGGCCTGAGATATCTCTCCGCTGTCATGGTGGCGATCTCATCGTCCCACCAGCCTTCTTCTGCCAGGGAAACGAAGAGAGGACATGCCTGCTGGATTATCTCCAGGTTCTCCATATCCTTTCCCGCCTGTCTTACGGCAGTCTCGTAAAGACCTGAGGAAACAGTGGCAGGTGTGGCGATTATACCTATCTTCCCGTTCTTTGTGGCATTGCAGGCAGCTACTGCACCCGGATAAACAACTTCCACCACAGGAACGTCAGAATGAGCCTTAAGGGTCTCATATGCGTGGGTGCTGGCTGTGTTACAGGCGATGACGATCATCTTAACGTCCTGCTCCTGGAGGAACATCATGTCCTGCAGGGAATACTTGATGATGGTGTCATGCGACTTGTTACCGTAAGGGGATCTTCCGTCGTCTCCAAAGTAGACGGTACTCTCCCCCGGAAGCCTTGATATTATCTCACGGAGAACGGTAAGTCCTCCGATACCTGAATCAAATACACCTATGGGTCTGTTATCTGCCATTTCTCTTCTTCCTCAGATCATCAGGTTCTATCTCATACCTGGGTATTATCTCAAATCTTCTTCCGGAAAGCACGTGGTGCATGTTGTCAGAAGGGATCTTCCTCATTATAAGAGACGTGGAAAAGAGCTGCTGATAGTGGACCTTTCCCCCGTTCCTGGACTTAAAGAAGGTATTGATCTTATTTCTTCCATAGTTGCCGTCCCCCAGGATGGGGTGGCCGAGATGGGCGAACTGCGCCCTGATCTGGTGCGTCCTTCCCGTGACCAGCTCGCACTCTATCTCCGATACGTCCATACCGTCAGGACCTGCTCCCTTAAACACCTCCAGCACACGGTAGCGGGTGGTGATGGGAAGGTCTCCGGGCTTTTCCACATCGTGGACATATACGGATCCGGAAGGAGTCTTCTCCAGGAATGCCGAAACTTCCTTCATGATGGCATCGTCCTCACATATCACCGTCTCACCTGCTGAAGGCACACCTAAGACAAGGCAGCGGTATCTCTTGATGAGAAGGTCGTTCTTAAAAAGGAGTATGGCATCTTCCAGGCTCTCCTTGGACTTGGCCAGCATCAGGATGCCGCCGGTATTCATATCGATCCTGTGGACCAGCTCCATGCGGGGATTACCCGTGGTGGCACGCACGATATCGATGAGGTTGTTCTCTCCCGTGTTCTTTCCGCTGTGTACCGCAAGTCCCTGCCTCTTGTTGACCAGAAGGAGCCCGTCAGTTTCCGCAACGATCTTATAATCAGGATCGGAAGGGGCAGTCACCTTATCGCCTGAGCCGTCAAAGAGCTCATCGGGGAGCCATACCTGGACCTCCTGTCCCGAAAAGACAGCGATATCAGAAGAGATCCTCTTTCCGTCCACCCTTATGTCCTTATGCTTCAGGGCCTTATAAAGGTCAGCGGAACGAAGCCCCGGGAACGCCATGGATGCCGCCTTGACCACATGCATATTGTCTGAAGATGATGGAACTGTAAAGGATTTCATGACAGCATTATAGCATAAACATATCCTTATACCCGGAAAGTATCATAAAAGTACGTTTGAGAGGTACCCGGACGTACTTTTAACGTACTTTTTCGAAAAGTACGCGAAAAGTACCGATCCGACAGCAGAAAACGTACTTTTAACGTACTTCTCAAAAAAAGAAGGGGCTGCGGTGCAGCCCCTTCAGTTAATTGTTGTTATTCAGATCATGAGACCCATACACCGTTGGAATCGAATGTATATGTCTTGGATCCGATCTTGACCGTACCAGTCTGCATGACGCCGGACTTGAAGTAATACCACTTACCGGAGATCTCCTGCCATCCTGTTGCCATGACGCCGGAGGATCCAAAGTAATACCACTTGCCGTCGATCTTCTGCCAGTTGGTAGCCATTGCTCCGGAAGATCCGAAGTAATACCACTTGTCGGAGATCTTGAGCCATCCTGTTGCCATAGCGCCGGATGCCTGGAAGTAATACCAGCTGCTTCCGCTCTTCTGCCAGCCTGTGAGCATTACGCCCTCATCACTGAACAGATACCACTTGCCGGAGATCTTCTGCCAGCCTGTCTGCATTGCACCGGAGGATGCAAAGTAGTAATACTGGTCATCGATCTTGATCCAGCCGGTCTGCATTACGCCCTGGTCATTGAAGTAATACTTCTTGCCGGAGATGGTCTGGAGACCGGTTACCATAGCACCGGAGGACTTGAAGTAATAGTACTTGCCGTCGATCTGCTGCCAGCCCTTCTGCATTACACCATTCTCATCGAAGTAGTAAGTTGCCTTACCGATCTTCTGGAGACCCTTGGCGATCTCGCCGTAGTCACCGGCATAATAGTAAGAGCCATCCTTGGAGATCCACTGGTTCTCCACGATCTTACCGTTCTCATCGAAATAGAATGTTGCACTCTCGATGGAAAGGATAATATCTGTTGCCATGACTCCGGAAGACTGGAAGTAATAGCTGTCACTTCCTACTGTCTGCCAGCCGGTCTTCATGATTCCGTCTGTTCCGAAGAAATACTTCTTGCCGGAGAGAGTCTGAAGACCTGTTGCCATAGCGCCGGATCCTGCGAAGTAATACCAGTCACCGGAGATCTGCTTCCAGCCGGTTACCATAGCACCGGAACCTGTGAAGTAGTACCACTTACTGGAGATCTTCTTCCAGCCGGTAGCCATTACACCATTACCATCGAAGTAATACCACTTACCGCCGATGGTCTGCCAGTCTGTTAACATAGCACCGTCTTCACCGAAGTAATACCACTTGCTGTTGATGGTCTGCCAGCTTGTCTGCATGATACCATCATCATCGAAGAAGTATGTCTTATCATCGATCTCATAAAGACCTGTAGCTTTTACAAGATCCTCTGTGAGGTAATACTTGGAGCCGTCTTCAAGCTCATGCCAGCCGGGAAGGATCTGAGGTTCAATACCGTCTCCGTAGAATACGATCTCGAGTATGTACTGGTAATCATCAGATCTGAGTTCCCATACATACTCTCCACCTGCAAATTCCACACCGTTTACTAAGATGATCTGGCAGCCTTCAGGCTTTTCGATGTTAAGGGTAATGGTAGCCATTACGTCAGAACTGTAGTTCATATTTACAAGAACCTTTTCCCTGTTTGCTGCAACAAGTACATCAGCAACATCGTCAGATTCAGCAACTGATACATACTCCTCTGCAATGAGGCCTTCCATACCATCCTCAACAAGAACGATCTCACGATACTCGTAAGGGAAAGAAGGATACTGTGTATGATCATAATCATACTCATTCTCATCAGTATAGATCTTGAAGCATACACCTACTTCGGAATCAAGCTCATAAGAATATACGCCGTTTTCAGCTGTCAGTTCCACCTCTTCCTGGAAGTTAGGACATGCAACTACCTTATAGCAGTCACCGTCTACTGTAAACTTGACAACTGCTCCGGGATCGAAGAAGGAGATCTGACCGTCGTCATAGATATCACCGCTTATTGCATCAGTTATCTCAACATCGCCTCTTTCAACGATATCAAAGCTGTACTCATAGTCACATACAACATCGCCGGTCTGGAACATTACATGGGTATCATATTCGGGATTCTCGATCCTTCCAAGATCCAATGTAACGAAAGCATAATTACCGTCATTCTCGATAAACTCCCATTCTACGCGGAACAATGAGCTTTCATCAGATCCTGCAAATCCGACACATGCAGCCTGAACATCTTCATTTGTCTCCAGCTTAAATGTGATAGTCTGGGCGTCTCCCAGGACAGTATAAGGGATCAACCTCTCGTAATATGTACCGTAATCGTTTACGATCTCATCAGCATCGACATGGATAAATTCTCCATCATCAAGAGCGTACCAGATATCTTCAACATTTGAGTCCTCGATCCAGAAACCACCCTCAATGCTGCTAGACATGAAGACGACTATGTCGAAACGGGGAATATAATCATCCATTAAGGGGATCTCAACAGTGTAACCGTTGTTGATAACATCTGCTGTTATATCCTCGCCATCACATCTGACGATTAACTCGGCTCCATCAGGCAATACATCAGGATTCAGCGTGATATAAAGTGTCTCTGCATCATCAGAATAAACAGCCTTTACATCACCGGTACTGTTGGCTGCATAATTAATGATACCTTCATTATCCGTATCCAGACTGATGAAATCGAATGTATCAACTTCATCTATATCATTTATGTAGCATCCAAATTCGATCCAGTCCTGACCTTCATCTGTCTCAAGAGTCCAGAATACCCAATCTGCTTCAGTACGTAAGATGATGAATTCAAAAGGCTCGTTAGAGTCAGGAGTATAGGAATAAGATCCATCTTCGGACTCCAGATCAAACCATCCGTCACCATAAGATACGATAACACCATAGATATCTCCGGTAACTGTAAATGCAATCTCCTGATCTACATTAAAGTAACTGACAGCTTCATAGTCTGAAGGAATTCCGTCAATCTGAACATCAGAATCAAAGAAATCACCAACAAGAACAGTCCTGTACTCATTGAAGTTCAGTTCATACCATGTGTTGACTTCAAGCCATGCCACGAAAGGCCAGCCGTCTTCTCTGTAGATACTGAACTGGTAAATACCATCCTCAAAACCGACAGGTACTGAGTTAATATATCCCTGATCTTCCACAAGGATCCTTGCCTGTACATAGTTTTCTCCGACGTACTCAGGATCAACGATCTTAAAGAAAATCTCAGATACATCTGCAATATCCTCATAAGGAACTACATACCAGAACCTACCGGGGAATTCAGGATCTTCCACAAGGGTAAGATCATTGAAGTTCTCGCCGTCAGTTGAATACTGAAGTCCATTAATACCTTCCTCAACAGAAAGTACAAGTCCGACCCTGTTGTACTTACAGAGGACAAGGTCCAGATCATCACAAAATTCATGTGAGACACCAACACTGAATTCAGTTCCTTCAGTATAATCTTCACCGTTAATAACATAGTAGTACTCATCGTACTCATCAGGAAGATTGATATTAAACTCAAGTCCCTGTGTGCCATCGGCAAGGATGAGTCTCATCCTGTCGCCATAAGCCATGCCGTCAAGGATACCGCCATCATCGCCTACTACATCAATGCTTACGATATCAGAGATCTCATCAAATCCTTCATGATCGAACCTGAACTCGTAGTAGAACTGTCCCTGTTCCCAGTCAGGCCAGAAATGATTCCAATCCCACTCAGCCTCATCAGTATAGACCTGAATACAGAATCCGACAGAGCTTTCAGGTGTGTAAGTATAAACACCGTCAACAGGCTCAAGAGGTATCTCAGCATCAGAATTATATGCATAATTGAGACTTACAACTACCATATAAGGCTCGCCGCCTTCGATCTCAAATTCAATGGGTTCACCGATCTCGAAGTTGTTGATGGAATTATCATCACCAACTACATAGATATCGGGATTACCATTGGTATGGACATCATATCTGTACTCAAAATCAAGGGGATTTGTAAAGTCAGTCAGCTCGATATCCATAAATCCGGGCCAGCCCTCCTCAGGTCTTTCGATCGTAAGAAGGAATCCGTCCTCTGTCTCTTCCATTGCAACAATGTGCTGGATCTCAGGGAGTTGGATATGAGCCTGGGTATACCAGGATACAAACCTTTCTTCATCGGGATCCTCATTTCCCTTAGGAGCCAGGATACTGATAGTCTGTACATTTGTCAGATCCTCAGTAACGATGATCCTGTCACCATCAAATTCACTTGCATACTGGAATTCGGAACCGTCAAGTGAATACTGGATATATTCAAGATCTTCACCATGAGTGGTCCTGATGCTTACGCCATCATTACCGGGCTGATATCCTCCGTCCCTCTCAAAGTAAAGATTAAAATCATTGATCCAGTTGTCACCGTCATGAAGATCAAGATTTACATCAAAGCCCACATAATCAGGATGATCCTCTCCGTCCAGCCAGTAACCCCAATGATCAGCCTCGAAATCCGGATCTATAAGATTGATCCTGATCTTGGTTACATCCTTATCGAGGACTAATCTTACCTGATTACCGGAAGCAAACCAAGTGACAGCTTCCCCGTTAACAAGGATCTCAAGATGTTCGTACAACTGCCAGTCATAGAATCCGTTATGATCGAAATTGAACCAGAGGGAACACTCAGTATCCCAATTCCAATCAAGGTGATCAAACTCGTAGTTCTCTCTTTCCATATAGATGGTAATAGAGAAAGCCTCATCTGTATCCGGAATGTAGTAATAGCATTCATTCTCCTCATCATAAGAAACTTCGCTCTCTTCACCGGAGTCTTTCCTTATCAATATAGTATAGAAATCGGAATCAATTGTGAAAGTAATGGGCTCACCCACCTCAAAGGGAGTAGGAACTCCGAAGATAAGTGATGATTCAGGCTCGTATCCCTTCCATTCAGCTACATACTGTCCGTTAAAGGGACCTTCCCAATCCATGACTTCGATCTCACGGATAGTTCTCCATCCGTCTTCAGGTCTTTCAACAGGTACGCAATAATACTCCACACCATCTTCTGTTACGATATCAGGAGCAACAGTCAGAGTATATCCGTTCATCTTGATCTTAAAGCCATAGATCGTAGCATCTTCTCTTCCATCAAATCTCAGGTCGAGGATATCCATGTCTTCAATAGCATCATAATCCAGTCTGTTATCTTCCGGATAGAAATAGTTTTCGCCATCAAAGATGCTGAAAGCGAATCCATGATCATTGATATTGATCTCATTTCCGCCGAAATCCTTCTCGAACCAGATCTCGAAATCGAGCCAGCTGCTCCATTCGTCTACTGCAACTGTGGCCTCGGAATCATTATAGTTGTCAGGTCCGATACGGTAATTGTAGTTATCAGCAGCAGAGGGATCGCTGATGCTGAATAACAGCTCTTCCACATCTCTGTCGATGACAAATCTGATCTGATTACCGGATACGAAATACTCAACGTCCTCATCTCCTGCTGTGATAGTCAGATAATCATGGACCTGACAGTCATCAAAACCGTTATGGTTAAAGTTGAACCATATGTCACGCTCAGTCTCGTCATCCCAGCGAAGATTAGCGAATTCATAAGATTCCTCTGTCATATAGAATACAAAGGTGAAGCCTTCGCCGGTTCCGGGTGTGTATTCACAGTATTCATCTTCAGAATAATCCACACCAAAGAGTTTGCCGGAATTAGTCCTGATAGCAAGAGCATAATAAGTATGTTCAGCCGTAAACGAGATCATCTCTCCGGCCTCAAACGATGTAGGCTGATCCAGGTCAAGTGTGGTTTCGGGGCAATCGCCACCTTGCCACTCGACACAATAGTATCCGTCGAGGGGAGTGTTATTATTGTCAACGACTTCAAACTCATGGATCGCTGTCCAGCCCTCATCAGGCCTGTTGATAGTGATCACATAATAATCATCCGTAATCTCGTCAAAAGGAACTACTGATGTAAAGCCGTCCATTCTGATCATAAAGTTAAATGCTTCATGATCACCCATACCAAATCCTAACGTGATGGATTCCATATCGGCCAGATCATCATACATAAGTCTGTTGTCATCAAGTTCAACAAACTCCCCATCAGAAAGCACGCTGGGTCTGAAACCATGGTCATTGATCCAGATCTCATTACCGCCGGGCTGAGGTCCGCCGCCGGTGAAATCAGCTGCGATCCTGACAGGTTCCCAGGGTCTTTCCGGCACTTCGGCTATCTCGTAGCACCACTGGTCCCAACCGTCGTCAAATACCAGAACACTGTCAAAACTATTCTGTTCATCCGTGGGATCAGCAAAGAACTCGCCTTCGTCCGTTACAAAACGCTCGAAAGTCTCGCCTTCGTTAGGAACGATCACGAAACGGACCTGAAGGAATTCATCAAATATATCCTGTTTGATGATGAACTTCTTATGTCCGGGATCAGCAGGATCTGTGTAAGATCTTACATATTCACCGTATATATCATAATCAGACAGATCGATATATCCGTTACCATTGGCGTTTGACTCAATAACGAACTCATCATCTGCGGGCCACTGACGGTCAAAATCGGACCAGAAGATCTCGATAGCGTATTTGCCGCCCTGTGCAAGCTCGAACTCGATGGTCTCGCCATCATAAACATAGTATTCAAGAGGTTCAAAATCTCCCCTGAACTCTACAATGTGTTCAACTTCCGAATATCTGTCGATACCTGTAAGAGAGATCTCGATAGTAGTTCCGGGCTCAAAGGTCATAGAACCGTCAGGTTCGATATAAGAACCATCGATATAGACCTTTGCTTCGCTTCCTGACCAGTTGCAGTCATCGTAGTAGACTGTCACATATGCTTCATCACCGAAATCTTCCTCATAAACAAAACCGCCGGCTTCAACATCGACCAGGTAACGTCCGGGGCGGAGTATATTTCCCTGTTCACTAACGCGAACATACTCCTCACCAGACCATTCAAGGAAGTATTCAGGACAATATACATAAACACTATCACCCAATATGACGGAACCAACGCCTTCAAAATAGTTAAGGCCAAACTGTCCGCCTTCTTCGATCCTGATCTCAGAATTGATGACTGCATATGACACCTGAAAATCATTAACTATAACACCGGAATCAAGAGTAACAACATAATCCTCTGATTTGATGCTGTTAGCAACAAATTCATGGCCTTCCGGGATGACCCACTCATCTGTAGCTGTATAGTCATAAGGCCTTCCGTCGATACGGGTCGTAAAGAAATTATAGACATCTTCTGCATCGGCAGCGTCGTAATCATCTTCTCCAATAGCCTGTGCGCTGACTGTTACAGCATCAAAGTTGATGGAACCTTCATTGATGTTAAATCCGATATCAAAAGGCCCAACCTCCTCATCGAAGGAGACTTCTGCATTGTCAACTAAGACATCACAGTTATCAGGAATGAAATCAAAGGTATATTCTCCGCCTGACACATAATAGGCGAGAAGGGCTTTTGAATCCGAAGCCGTTCCCCCGATATCTACAAACTCAAAATCTGTATAGCTTTCGTTTTCCTCGTCCCAACTTGCATATATCGCTTTAGCCTCAGCTCCGTCAGCTCTTACTATCGTTAAGAACTGAAGGGGGATGCAGTAAAGCGACATGCAAAGCGATACGATAAAAGCTACAGCTTTTTTCTGCTTCGTTCTCATGTATCTTTCCTCCTTTGCCGAAAAATATATTCCCACACTATACAAGGTATCATCCCGGCATTAAGCCGGTATAAGGATTATGTGAATAATATGTAAATGAATTTTGCGGATTACCAAAACTCCTGAAAATACTGTATTTCCATAGGATAAGAAACACCCGGATAAACAGGTCATGTTAATTCTCCGAATCCGGGTCGTTATCACACCAGAAGAGCCGGTTTTCGGAGAATTCCACCTATTATTCTCCGAAAACTGGTCATATCACCTTAAGCAGGGACACTTTTCGGAGAATTAAAAGACTCCGCCGGGAAGCGGAGTCTTGTTAAGTCTTAGATCATAGCGCCGGAGGAGCTGAAGGAATACTTCTTGCCGTCTATGGTAAGGGTGCAGCTCCTGGCCATCTTGCCGCTGCTCTGAAGGTAGTACCATTTGCCCCCGGACTTGAGCCAGCCGGTCTTCATGGCGCCGCTGCTCTCAAAGTAGTAATATTCTCCGGAGATCTGCTTCCAGCCTGTGGTCATGGCTCCACCTGAAGCGAAATAGTACCACTTTCCGGAGATCTGCTTCCAACCTGTCTGCATTACGCCACCTGTATTGAAGTAATACCATTTTCCGGATATCTGCTTCCAGCCGGTCTGCATCACTCCGCTGCTGCCCAGGTAATACCATTTTCCGCCGATCTTCTGCCAGCCGGTGGCCATATAACCGTCAGCATTAAAGTAGTACCACTTACCTGAGATCTTCTGCCAGACATCTGAAGAATATGAACCGTCTTCGTTTATGTAGAGCCAGCCGTTATCATCCTGCTTCCAGCTGGGTGTAAACGTTTCCACGATACTGAAGCCGGTCGTCACCTGACCCTGATAGTCGCCGATACCTTCGATGGTCACTTCAGCTTCGCCAACTTCGATATTTGAGGAATATGAAACTGTGTAGTCCGTTCCTTCCACAAGCTTTCTGTCTCCGTCGTATACTTCCACAGCCGGAGTCTTCTCTGTTCCGTCGAAGATCTGTTCAGCTATCTCAGAAATGGTCACTCCATCTATCTGCCTTGGAAGGATCTTAAAGCCTGCTGTGATCACGCCATCGTAGTTACCCCTGAAGGTTACTGTTATTGTTGCATCACCCTGATGGATATTATCCGAGACGGCTACAGTGTAATCGGAGGAAGAAAGGATCTTATCTCCATACATAACGGAAATAACGGGAGTTATTGCACTTCCGGTATAAGTCTGATCCGGTACTTCTGATATAGATGCGGTCGTTTCATCAAGATGGAGCTTTGTTATCTTAAATGCTATGGAAGTCTCACCACTGTAGTTTCCTTTACCTGTGATGGTAACTGTGGCTGTTCCTGCATTTGTATTATTTGAGTAAGCTACCGTGTAGTCCGTTCCGGCCGTAAGAGTGATACCGTTAAGCGTCACGACCGGCGAAGGCTTTATGGGAGACCCTGTATAGATCTGATCTGCTATCTGCGCCACAGATGCATCGTTAAGACTTCCTGCAGTCACCTTATAGCTGATCACATGGGAGCCTGTGAAACAGCTGCCCATACCGGTTATGGTGATGGTGGCATTCCCCACATTCTTTCCGCCGCTGTAGGAGACAGAATAGTCTGATCCTTCTGTCAGCTTTCTGCTTCCAAAATATACAGTTACAGCCGGAGTATGGGTAGTACCGTCGTAGACCTGATCTTCCACAACAGAATAGGTAAGGCTGCTCATATCAACTTTACAGATCGTAAACGTTCCTGTGATCTGTCCTGAGTATTTACCCTTGAAGGTCACTGTAACTGTAGCATCACCTGGATAAGTATTATTGGTGATGGAGATATCGTAGTCTGAAGTTGACAGGACCTTCGATCCGTATCTGACTGTTACGGAAGGCTTGATGGCACTTCCTGAATATGTATAGGACTGGATGCTGTCTATCGTGGTATTACTGCTGCTGAGCTGCTTTTTCGAGATCTGGAACCCGGAAGTCAGAACGCCTGAGAAGTTGCCCTTTCCGGTTATGGTAACTGTTCCCGTTCCGGCATTTGTATTATTGGAATAGGATACAGTATAGTCAGTGCCTTCCGTCAGGATAAGGCCGCCGCATCTTACCACAGGCGAAGGCTTTATGGGACTTCCCGTATAGACCTGGGAAGGGATCTGATCGATGCTTCCGGTGCTCAGGTCAGCCTGAAGGACGGAATAGTCTATCTGATATGTTCCGGTAAAGGCACCTGCACCTGTAATTACGATACTGGCAGATCCCACATCCTTTCCATTTCTGTAGGTGATGAGATAGTCCTGTCCGGCTGTAAGCTTTGAGCTTCCAAAATAAACATCCACTTCCGGAGCATGGGTCGTTCCGTCGTAGATCTGATCCTCAACTTCAGAAAAGCTCAGGGATGAGATATCCACTTTATTGATCTTAAATGTCTTTACAACCTGGCCGGAGTAGTTTCCCTTGAAGGTGATGGTAACTGTTGCATCTCCGGGCTGGATATTGTTCTCATAGGAGATCTCATAGTCTGTCCCTTCAGTAAGAAGAGTAGATCCCTTCTTCACGGTGATATCCTGGGTGATCTCACTTCCGGTATAAGTCTTGGATGTGATCCCGCTGACAGTTACGCTGCTTGATGTAAGAGCCTGGGGCAGGATAGTATACTCTACTGTCTTTGTTCCCTCGTAGTAATTGGTACCTGTGATGGTGACAGTAGCTGTGCCTGCGTTAATGTTGTTTTCAAATGTGACGGAGTAGTCGAAATAAGAGCTGAGCTTAGTGCCGTTATAGTATACGTTGACCGTTGGTTTCCGCGCGGATCCCGTATAGGTAAATGAGGTGCTGCTGAGAGTTATCTCCGCATCTTCTATGGGAGCTTTTGTGATAGTAAAGTATTCCCATCTTGTGCCGGTGTAGTTTGATCCGTCCACAGGTTTTAAGATGAGAAGGGCGCTTGTTGTGGGGAATGTATTACCGCTAAATTCCACGGTGTAGTCCACACCTTCCGTCAGAACTGCATCACCATTTTTAACAACAAAGCCGGGAACAACTTCAGATCCGTTGTACTGATATGAATCCTGGTCAAACTCAACTGTTATATAGTCGGAACTTAAGGAGACCGCATTACCCTTTATGTAGGCATTACATGTAAAGGTCTGGCTTCCGTCCACAATGGTAGCCGTAAGGGTGGCCTCACCTGTTCCCACAACCGTATATGTACTTCCGTCTGTAGTGACGATATTTTCGTTACTTGATGTCCAGGTCACCGTATATTCGCTTTCCGGAGCAGGAGCACCGTACAGAGGTCTCATAACATAAGGATGGGAAGAATCCGGATAGTAGGAAGAATTTTCTTTGGCTACCGTATACCAGAGATTAACACCAGGAAGATCCCTGGTCTGGCCATATGGAACATAATAGTAGTTTCCCAGATTACCTGTATCCAGGAAAGCCATGAGATGGGTGGTCTTTCCGCCGTAGACAGAGCACTCCACATCGTAGCAGATCTCTTTGTCGTATGTTCCCTGATCGGGAGCAGTATATGTGTTATTGGAACTGACATCGTATCCGAATTCCTGGACCCAGTAGTGGTTGCCGTCAATGATGACATGAGCTATTCCTATGGCATTATAGCTGCTACTCAGCATATTTCTTCTGTGCCCCTGTCCCGCATAGTTGGCGTTTTCCTCAAGCCAGCTGTCGAAGGCTCTTTGAACCTGATTCATGGAGCTGGGACTGCTGCAGTAGATATTCTCTCCGCAGGTAGTGACACCATTATATGAAACGCTTGTGATGTCAGATCCGTCAGGACACTGGTGGGCGAAAAGTACACTTAACTCATAAGCCCTCTGCATGGCGATAGCTTCCAGGTTATAGTCGTAGGTCAGTTCTGAAAGCTGGCCGGTAAGATCCTTCTTGGTAGCATCGTCCATATTCCAGTACCAGGCATCGTCACCGGTCCTGAAGTCGTTCACCATCTGGAGCATTTCCCTGGCCGACTCCTGGTCGTAGGTGACTTCTTTTTCCACATAGATGAGCTTACTTGCATTGACCACTTCTGCCAGCAGTGCAAAAGAGATCAGAAGAACGCCCAGGACCGTGAACATCCTGAGATATAGATGCTTTGTCATAAGATCTGCCCCCCTCTTAACAGACGCTTATACTGCGTCCGAAACGTCCCCTCAGAAGCGTCAGATCATGGCGCCGGAGGAATCGAACTTATACTGCTTGCCGTCGATGACATAGGCACCGACCACCATAGCTCCGTTCTGCTTAAGATAGTACCACTTTCCGCCCAGCTTCTTCCAGCCTGTAGCCATGGAACCGTCGCTGTTCAGGTAGTACCAGTTGCCGTCCACCTGCTTCCAGCCTGTGGCCATGGTGCCGTTGCTGTTAAGGTAGTACCACTTGCCGTCCACCTTTTTCCAGCCTGTGGCCATGGAGCCGCTGCTGTTAAGGTAGTACCACTTGCCGGAGATCTTCTGCCAGCCCGTGGCCATATATCCATTTGACTTAAAGTAGTACCATTTTCCGCCGATCTTCTGCCAGGTGGAAACGGGATAGTTTCCATCCTCGTTTATGTACCACCAGCCCTTATCGTTATGCTTCCAGCCCACATCGGCAACGATATTAAATGTTGTCTCGATGCTTCCTGAGTAGTGGGAACCGATAAGGTCGATGACTACAGTTGCAGTTCCGATATCAGTACTGTTCCTGTATGTGACAGAATAGTCCACGCCTTCGGTGAGCTTCGTGCTGCCGTCGTATACATTTACTTCAGGAGTAAGCACCTTGCCGGTGTAGAACTGATCAGGGATATCGGATACGGTAAGATCCTCGGCCAGCTTCTTGACGATGGCGAAGGTATCTGTTGTCTCACCGTCGTAGTTACCTGTCAGGGTAACGATGACAGCAGCATCACCGGGTTCGGTATTGTCTTCGAAAGAAACGGTATAATCCACATCCTTTTCCAGCTCTATATCACCATAGTAGATGGTAAGTTCGGGAGTTATGGCACTTCCTGTATATACCTGATCAGGGATGCCTGATACGTATATTTCTTCCTTGTCCAGATGTTTGGGCACGATGGTGAACTCACCTGTGAGAGTTCCGTCGTAGGCGCCCTTTCCCGTTACGGTCACGGTGCATGTTCCGGCATTTACATTGTCGGAATAGGAAACATCGTAATCCGTACTGGGATCCAGGACTGTTCCGTCCGGCATGGTAACTGTTATGTCAGGAACATTCGCATCACCTGAATAAGTGAACTCATCCGGGGTGATCTCAAGCTCAGCGTCTTCGATGGTGGTTCCGGTGATGGTGAAATCAAGCACCACAGATCCGGAATAATGGAGATTTCCCGAAGGTGCATATACCTGTACGGTTGCAGTGCCTGTATTGATGTTATTCGTGTATTTCAGCTTATAGTCCGTGCCCAGCTGAAGCGGAATATCACCATTCATTACCGTGACCGCAGGCTTTATCTGGGCACCGGTATAGATGAAAGGTCCGTCTTCCATGGTTATGGTGATATTCTCGTTTGAAAGAGGCATCTTCTTGGCATTTACATACATTTCAGCAGATACGGTCTCATCCCCTGAGGTAACAGTACAGGTGAGCTTTACAAGACCTATACCCACTATGGTATATGTACTACCGTCAGTAGTAACTATGGATTCATCCTCCGACTCCCAGGATATGGAATACCTGTCCTCCGGAACCGGCCCTCCGTGAAGATATCCAGTTATAAAGGAATACAGCACTCCGTTGACCTTAACATTGGATTTCATGGCAGAATCAGGGTTGGCAGTATACCAGACATTTACGGCGGGAAGATCTGCTGTCTGGCCGTAGTATCCGGTGTAGTAGCTTCCCGTAGCTCCCTTTTCGAGATAAGTTACGAGAGTAAGGTCTTCCACGTTCCAGGGGATATCTTCGATAAGCCTGGTCTCCATGCAGGGCTCTACCTCATAGTTATTATCACTTTCGGTTGAAGAGAATTCCTGGACCCAGTAGTGGACATTTCCGATAACCACATGGGCCATACCTACAGCTTCCCAGGAAGAATTTAACATATTCCTTCTGTGGCCCTGCTCATCGTAAAGCTTATCGTCCTCTTTAAAGGCAAGGAACGCCTCTTCGTATGTATCCATCTTTGTTCCGGAACCGCAGGCGATATTTTCTCCACTGGTATGTTTTCCGTTATAATCGATGCTGTAGATACTGCCGTCGTCAGGACGCTGGTGTCTGAAATTAAGAGCGATCTCATATGCCCTCTGCATGGCAACACCTTCCAGGTTGTAGTCGTAGGTAAGTTCTCCCAGCTGCCCCACGTAACTTGTGGTGGATGAATTGTCAGGGTTTAAGTAGTAGGCCTCATCGCTGAGCCTGAACTCATTTACAAGATCCAGCATCTCACGGGCTGTTTCCTGATCGTAGGTGACCTCCAGATCTACATAAATAAGATCGCTGGCAAATACCTGACCTGCAAACAAAAAGACGGCAAGAAGTATCGCCGATACTGTTGCCGTTATCCTTCCCCTCGTCTTCATACTCATATGTTTTTCCTCCTGTTATGCCAGACCGAACCAGACTCCGAATCCGAGATAGCTAAGTGTTCCGATGATGACTCCCGCCAGGATGACCCCCAGCATTACTGCAAGTACACTTGTCTTAAAATCCATATCCAGGATGGAAGCCGCAAGGGTTCCCGTCCATGCGCCGGTACCGGGAAGGGGTATTCCCACGAAAAGGAGAAGGGCGATAAACAGACCGTTCTTTCCGGCCTTCGCCTTCAGCTTCTCTCCACCCTTATGGCCCTTCTTGAGGCACCAGGAAAAGAACCTTCCGATGACAGGCTTGTCAGCACCCCACTCCAGCACCTTTCTGGCGAAAAAGAAGATAACGGGTACCGGGAGCATATTTCCCACTACGCAGATGGGAAAAGCATAGTACATGGGGATCTGAAATCCTGCTGCATATATAAGAGCACCTCTAAGCTCGATAAGAGGGATCATGGAAATAAAAAATATAGCTATATAATGTTGAAGCATAAACCTTCTCCGTCTTTGAACTAGTCTGTTTATTATATATTTTTCTTATTGAGTTGTCATCTTGTGATATAATCTGTTCGCAAAACAAGTAATAAGAGGATATGCATATGAGAAAGAATAAGATCGCTACATTGATACTTTCAGGACTTTTCGTCCTGTCCGCCCTTACAGGCTGTATAAAGTACCAGACACCCGAGGATTTCCAGCCTACAGGCACCCAGGATGATAGCCTCCTTTCCGGCCTTCACCACGTGGAGATCGAGATCGAGGACTACGGCACCATCTCCCTGGAGCTTGATGCCGACACAGCTCCCATCACTGTTACCAACTTCATAAACCTTGCCGAGTCCGGCTTTTATGACGGACTTACCTTCCACAGGATCATCGAAGGCTTCATGATGCAGGGCGGAGATCCCAAGGGTGACGGCACCGGCGGCAGCGACGAGAACATCACAGGTGAGTTCTCAGCCAACGGCTACGATAATAAGATCTCCCATGTCAGGGGCACCATCTCCATGGCAAGGAACGGATATGACTACAACAGCGCTTCCTCTCAGTTCTTCATCGTACATGAGGACAGCCTTTTCCTCGACGGCAATTATGCCGCATTCGGACACGTCACCGACGGTATGGATATAGTAGATGATATCTGCGAAAATACACCTGTAGTTGACGACAACGGAACAGTTGCAGACGGATATGCACCCGTCATCACCGAGGTCAGAGTAATAGACTGATGGACATAGAGAAGGAACTTCAGAAACAGCTCTTAAATGAGAGGGAATCGGACATCTTCAGGAACTCCTATGACAGGGAGATACGTTTCTATGACATCATCTCCTCCGGAGATTCCGACCTTCTCAATGCTTTTTTTGAAGAACTGGACAAGGGTCCCTCCGACAACAGGCAGGGTGTACTGAGCGACAGTGAGCTCGCCAACCAGAAATACCACAGCGTCATCATGACCGCCCTCATCAGCAGGTTCTGTATCGAGGCCGGGATGGACATCTCAGTAAGCTACTCCCTGAGCGATATCTTCATCAGGAAGATCGACAAGGCCAAGAGCGTGGATGAGGTATGGGAACTTCAGAAGCTCATCGCCTCGGAATACTGCACCAGGATGCGTAACAGTGTTAAAAAGGCAGTAGTTTCAAGGCATGTGGTGCTTGCTATCGATTACATAAGGACAAACATCAGAGAGAACCTGACAGTGGAATACATAGCCTCCGCCCTGTCCCTCAACCCCAGTTATCTGTCAAAACTCTTCAAGCAGGAGATGGGCAGATCCATAAGCACATACATAAGGGACCAGAAGATAGATATCGCAAAGAACATGCTCCGCCACCTGGACGAATCCTCTCTTTCCATCGCCAATTATCTGGGATTTTCATCCCAGAGCCACTTCATCCAGGTATTCAAGAAAGAGACAGGCATGACTCCCGAGGAGTACAGGAAAAAGAACTACCACCAGAGCTGGATGGGAAAAGAATGATCACTCCACGCTCTTAAGTGACTCGGCCATATCGATCCTGTCGATCTTCCTTCTCATGACAAGATCAACGATCACCGAGAACAGGATGACAAATCCCAGGGAATAGACATAGCTTATGGGGAAGATACGGCAGATGAAGGTCACCGTATCCATCTCGATCTGGGCGATAACGAACCTGTGAAGGGCGATGCCCAGGGGGATACCGAAGATAAATCCCATAAATACCAGGATAAAGTTCTCCCTGAATACATATGAACCTGTCTCCACCCTGTCAAAGCCCAGGACCTTGATGGTGGCTATCTCCCTTATCCTCTCTGTTATATTGATATTATTTAAATTAAAGAGAACGATGAATGCCAGAGCTGCGGCACATCCTATGATGAGTATGACCACCTTGTTGAGCTGGGTCATGGTCTCACGGAAGGAAGACCTCATCTCGCTTACAACGCTCCAGGACTTTACATTCTTATTCCCCGCCAGATATGAAGCATAGTCATAATCGGTTATCCCCGTGGCCTCAGGGGAGTTATCCCCCTCCCTGGTAATAAGGAACGTAGAAGGCTCATATGCTTCCCCGAACATGGCCTCATAGGTGGTGCCGTTCATAAATGCATAGTGGTAGATATAGTTATCGAAGACATATTCCACTTCGCAGGTAAAACTCTCTCCCATATCCCCGTAGGATAAAGTGATATCATCGCCGGGGCCTATGCCGCACTTATCCGCCAGTTTGGAACTGATGGCGATCTTCCCGTCCGAAGGCCAGGGCATCTTCTCACCTTCGCTCTCCCCTATCAGGACCGCTCCGATACCGGGATCGTCAGAGACCATGAGCGTCACATCCCTTATGATGTCGGGACCGTTATGGGTGACGCTCTCGATCCTTATAAGGGCGCTGTCTGTTCCGACCCCAAAGTGTGCATCTGTATCCTTTAAGGCCTTCTCCATGGAGGATACGGAAGTTCCGTCCTTAAAGTCCGCTTCGATATCATAGACGGTTATATTGTCATACTGATAGTCGACTATACCGTCGATGGAATCCTTGATGCCGAATCCCGTGATAAGAAGTGCCGTACATCCCGCGATGCCGATGATCATCATCCACATCCTCTTTTTAAACCTGAAGACATTTCTTATGGAGACCTTATGGGTAAACCTCAGTCTCTTCCAGATAAAACCGATACGCTCCAGGATTATCCTCTTTCCTGCAGGAGGGGACTTGGGTCTCATAAGTTCCGCAGGCGTTCCCGAAAGCTCGGAAAGAGCAGTCACCACCGTCACACCAACGGAGCACACCAGGGAAACGAAAAGGGAGAGAAGGAATATCTTTATACTTCCCACGAAAACGATGGGAGCAAAACCATACATCATCCCGTAGACCTGCCAGATAACATAAGGGAAGAGCTTGACACCTCCCAGATACCCGGCGGTACATCCTATAACGGAGGCGAGCCCCGCGTAGATCACATATTTCATTATGATGGAAAAGCCGCTGTATCCCATGGCTCTCATGGAGCCTATCTGCATCCTCTCATCAGCCACCATCCTCTGCATGGTGGTGGAGCACACAAGAGCCGCCAGGGCGAAAAAGAATATGGGGAACACCCGGGCGATACCGTCGACTATATGGGCGTCGTTATCAAAGGAGACATAACCCACGTTGGTCCTTCTGTCCAGGACAAAGGTCTCGGGATCATCTATGTCGTTCAGCATGGCATAACCGAATCCAAGAGCCCGGTATCCCGACGATATCTCATCCTGATATTCCACCAGGCCTTCGTAGTATTCCCTCTGACCGTCAAGATATTCCTCTATGCCGTCATTCAGTTCTTCTACACCATCGTTATAATCAGACAGACCGCTGTTATAGTCAGACAGGCCGGAATTATAATCCGACAGTCCGCTCTCATATTCCGCGATGCCGTTTTCCAGTTCCTCCCTGGCCTCCTCCATTTCATCCCTGGCCTCTTCTATGGCAACCTTGCCTGCGGCCACCTGGGAAAGGCCTGCATTGACCTGGTCCAGCTGTGTCTGAAGATCTGCTATGGTGGCAGTTGCCGTGGCAATACCGGCCTCCGTCTGGGTCAGGCCTGTCTGGGCCTCGGTAAGTCCTGTATCCAGCTGTGTCCTCTGGGCTGTCAGGGCTATGAGGGTATCCTGATCCCTCTCATCCTCAGGAAGCTCCTCTATTGCTTCTATAGAAGCATTTACCGTTTCCAGGGATGTGGTCAGGGTCTCTATGGTGGTCTCAAGTTCCGTCTTCGTGGTCTGAAGTGTCTCCAGGGTACTGTTGGCAGTGGCTATACCTGTCTCCAGCTGGGTCTTGGCATCGGTGAGCTGTGCCTCCTGGGAAAGGAGCTGCTGCTCCTGCTCATCTATCTCATCCTCACCGTCCTCGATGGCCTGCCTTCCTTCGTTGATCTCATCCAGGGCATCGTCAAGGTCAGCCCTGGCATTGGTGAGAGTACTGTCGGCATCATCGAGCTCATCCCTTGCATCATCCAGCTCATCCTGAGCATCGATTATGTCCTGGTGTGCATCAAGAAGTTCCTGACGGGCATCCTCCAGTTCCTCCAGGGCATCGGCTCTGGCATCCTCCAGTTCATCGGAAGCGTCCTGGAGTTCCTGTCTCTTTTCCTCCATGAGATCATCAAATCTCTCATCGATGATGTCCTGAAGAAGGATCTCCATCTCATCGGAGCTCCTGTCGGAGAATTCCTCATAATCATCTGAATAGATGGGATCATCGTTTATAAGGTCCACGAAGCATTCCGTGTAATATTCCATATCAAATCCCGACTCGGGGATATAGGCATAGAAGGTTACCGTGCCTCCTCCCACATCGGTGGTGCCTCTCTGGAAGTTGAGATAATAAGGGGATCTGACTGTTCCCACCACGGTATATTCCGTATAGGAAAAGGCGTTCTTTGTATCCTTATCGTTGGACTCAGAGATAAGGAGGGTACTGCCTATCATGGAATCGGGGCATCTGTATCCGTCAACCACCACTTCGTTCCCCGCCTGGGGCATCCTTCCCGCGGTGACTTCAGGGATATTGATGCCCTCCGTCACGGAGTGAAACCTTACTACAGATACCACCTGGTCAGGATCTTTCGGATCGTAGACCATGGCATCCTGAAGATAAGCACCGGATACATCCTCCACCCCTTCAGCAGTCCTGAGCTTTTCTATATCCTCATCGTCAAAACCGATGGTGGAAATGAGTCTTAAGTCGTAAAGATCATGGTCTCCCACGAACCTGTCCCCGGTCTCCAGGAAACAGGGCATGGTAAGGGAAAGGCCGGAATAAAAACCTACACCCAGGGCGATAATGGCCAGGATGGCGGCAAATCTGGCAAAACTGTTCTTTATGGATCTTATTACGGTCTTCCAGTAAGAACTCATAACTAAAAGATCACCACTCGATCAGGTCTATGCTTACGGGGTTGGGATTTACCACATTACTTGAGACAACGCCGTTCTTAAGTCTTATGACCCTGTCTGCCATGGCGGTAAGGGCGGTGTTATGGGTAATGATCACCACCGTCATGCCGTTTTTCACGGACAGGTCCTGCAGGAGCTTGAGCACCGCTTTTCCCGTCTGGTAGTCAAGGGCACCCGTGGGCTCGTCACATAGCAGGAGCTTGGGGTTCTTGGCGATCGCCCTGGCTATGGCGATCCTCTGCTGCTCTCCTCCCGACAGCTGTGAGGGGAAGTTGTTCTTTCTCTCAGTAAGGCCCACGTCCTTCAGGAGCTTTTCGCAGTCCATGGGCTCTTTTACCAGCTGGGATGCCATCTCGATATTTTCGTATGCGGTGAGGTTGGGTATCAGGTTATAGAACTGGAATACGAAACCCACGTCGTTTCTTCTGTATCTTGCCAGTTCGTTCTCCTTAAGGGCAGAGATCTCCCTGCCGTCCAGGAATACCTGCCCTGTGGAAAGGCGGTCCATTCCACCCATGATGTTAAGAAGGGTGGTCTTGCCGGCGCCGGACTGTCCGACGATTATGCAGAGCTCCCCTTTTTCGATGATGAAATCTGCCCCGTTTAACGCAAAAAGGTCTACAGAACCTGTCTTGTAGACCTTCTTTACATCACGGAATTCTATATAAGCCATCCGTCAGCTCCCTCTCTCGATTATCTTATACGGTTCGACATAGTAATCGTCTTCTCCCAGATCCATTCCCTGGGGAACGCTGATGATAAGTCTGGGACAGTCATCAAATGCCCAGTCCGAGATGGTGGTCACGGAATCGGGCACATAGACATAAGCCAGCTCGTCACAGTAGTCGAAGGCTTCAGAGCCTATATACTCGAGGCCTTCGGGCAGGTAGATATACTCCAGGTCCTCACATGTGTTAAAGGCACCGTCCTCTATCCTGGTGACCGTATCCGGAAGGATAACGGAAGTGATGAGATCGCAGTCAACAAAGCAGTCCTCACCAATGGTGGTGATGTTGGAACCTTCAGCGAAAATGATCTCGGAGAAACCGTTTACTCCCTCAGGAAGGTTGATGGTACCGGAACCGCTTATGGTGATGACGCCGTCCCTGGAGATGGAATACGTGGCATTCTCTCCGCAGGAATCTGTGGTCTCGATACCGTGGACGGTATCAGCATCACAGATCTTATGTGTATAGGAAAGATACTCCATGGGAAGAAGGAAATAATCGTAATAGGAATCTCCGTCTATCCACTGGCCTGTAGCAAAGGAATCACCGTCATACTCGTTGCCGTCATCCCAGGTGGGATCGAAGTGATACCACTGTCCGTCTATATAGGCAACTGCCCATGCATGGTTGGGGGCCTCATCCTTATCGATGGTGCTGGAGTTAAGGAACTCATCCGATGTTCCTCCGATACCGAAGGAAACTGCTGCGGGGATGCCTGCCGCCCTGCACAGGGCGACAAATGTATTTGAAAGGCCTTCGCAGATAGCGACCTTTCTCCTTATGAGAGATACCGCATCGTCCTGATAGATCATGGATGTATCCTCGATCTGGACATAGTCGTAGGCAAATTCCTTGGTGATAAATGTATAGATGTTAAAGACCTTCTCCCAGTCATTCGTGCAGCCGGCAGTGATCTCGTCTGCAGTGGCGATGACATAGGGATGGTCACAGTCTATATCGTTCTGGGGCTGGAGGCACTCCTGAAGGGACTCATCGTCAGTCCAGAGCTCGGAGCATCTCTCAACATTAAAATCGTAGACAGGGGACTTTACGAACCTCACATTGCCGAGATCATCCTTGGTGACAAGGATATCGGCATAGAGATAATCGATATCTCCCACGAAGTATTTAAAAGCGGCAAAATATGCAGTGCCCGTGGTCATGCTCCTGGAAAAATCCGCGGAGAAGGAACCGTAGCCCTGCTGCTCGTCGATGGTATATCCGTCGAGACCTGCGATGGAGATCTCGGCGTCCTCCACACAAGATCCGCTGATACCGAGTTCTGCTCCATCCGCATAGATGGTGATAAGGTCTCCTTCAACGGATCTGAACTCAATCTCACTGAAGGGAGCGTATTCATATGTATCAGGCTCCACTGTAAATGCAGAGACAGGTACGAAATATGATGCAGCTATGACAGCTGTGGTCAGTATTGATGCAACCGCTTTAAATTTCATCTTAAGATCCTCAGACAAGCTCTCTGACGGCCTTGACTGCCTCTTCATAAGAGACTTCGGAAGTCGTTCCGTCAGCTCTGTACTTGAGCTCGACGATACCCTCGCCGGCTCTTCTTCCTACTGTGATCCTCAGGGGGATACCGATGAGATCAGCGTCCTTGAACTTAACGCCGGGTCTCTCGTTCCTGTCGTCGATGAGAACGTCGACACCCATGGATGTCAGCTCATCGTAGAGCTTTTCGGCAAGTCCCATATTCTCCTCATCATTTACCTTTGTGGGTACGATGATAACGGAGTAGGGTGCTGCTGCCACAGGCCACTTGATACCGTCGTCGTCATGATACTGCTCGATGATGGCTGCAAGGGTCCTGCTGACACCGATGCCGTAGCATCCCATGATCATGGGATTCTCTTTTCCCTCCTTGTCGAGGTAGACGCAGTTCAGGGCCTTGGAATACTTTGTACCAAGCTTGAAGATATGACCTACCTCAACGCCTCTTGCCATCTTAAGGGGCTGTCCGCACTTAGGACATGCATCACCTTCAACGGCATTTCTTACATCTACTACGCGGTCGGGAGTGAAGTCCCTTCCGATATTTACGTTCTTGAAATGATAATCTGTCTCATTGGCACCGACGATGAAGTTCTTCATGGAGGATACTTCGTTGTCGATGATGACCTCGATCTTCTTCTTGAGATCGACAGGACCTGCAAAGCCGACCTTTGCACCTGTGACAGCCTCAACATCGTCGAAGGCTGCAAGGTTCATTTCTGTTGCATCATAGAGGTTCTTGAGCTTTGTCTCATTGATCTCGCGGTCGCCTCTTACCATGACTGCAACGATCTTGCCGTCGATATCATAGAGGATGGTCTTAACGAACTCGGAGGGCTCGGCATTCATGAAAGCCATGAGCTCTTCGATGGTCTTGACGTCAGGTGTATGGATCTTCTCCACGGGAAGCTCTGCTGAAGTATCGGCAGCAGGTACATTACATGCAGCCTTCTCCTCATTCGCAGCATAGCCGCAGGCGTCGCAGTAGCAGATGCCGTCCTCACCTACAGGGCTCTTTACCATGAACTCCTGGGATCCGGATCCGCCCATGGCACCTGAATCGGCATCAACGATGGTATAGTCAAGTCCGAGCCTGTCGAAGATCTTCCTGTATGCCTTATACATGATGTTGTAGGACTCATCAAGGCCTGCCTCATCAACGTCAAAGGAATATGCATCCTTCATGACGAACTCCCTTGATCTCATGACACCAAACCTGGGCCTCTTCTCATCCCTGTACTTGTGCTGGATCTGATAGAGTGTAACAGGAAGCTGCTTATAGGACCTGATGGTATCCCTTACTGCCTCCGTAAAAGGCTCCTCGTGCGTAGGGCCGAGGCAGAACTGTCTTCCGCCTCGATCTTCCAGCCTGAACATCTCAGGACCGAACTTTTCCCATCTTCCGGAAGCCTGGTATGCTTCTGCAGGAAGGAGAGCGGGCATTATGAGCTCCTGGGCTCCTGCATTGTCCATCTCTTCCCTGATGATATTTTCGATCTTCTTATAGGATCTCCAGCCGATGGGCATAAAGGAATAGATTCCTGAAGCGCACTTCCTTATGAGTCCTGCCCTGACCATGAGCTGGTGTGACGGGATCTCGGCATCTGCCGGGATCTCTCTCTGTGTTGCCATGAATAATTTTGAGACCTTCATCTTTATCTCCCGTATACATAATTATAAATATTATAAAACATGAAGAGTATAAAGCAGACGGGAAGTTTTTGCAATAAAAAGGCAGTCTCAGCCGAACAGTCCCATCTCCATGATGAAGTAGACATCCAGGGCCAGGCAGAGAACTATTATCAGCATACAGATAAGATAGACGGGAGTATTGTTCCTTTCCCGTCTTCTTCCGTTATCCTTGTAGTTCCCGTACTTGTCCTGCATCATTTCACGCCCTCGGATGATAAGTGGATGTGATACGATTATAGATGCGTAAAATATTTCTTACTTCACACGATTGTGACAATCATTTAACAAATAGCGGAAAGCGGTTGAATCTTTCCCGGAAAAGCCTTCTGCACCCCCTAAAAAGACCTTGATTGGCTTATTTTTATAAAGGCATGATATAATATCATGATATGAAGTTTATCGATCTGACAACGAAGTATATCATGACAAAGGAGAAGATCAAGTCCTTCGTGGCCATCGGAGCGGTCATCACAGTAAGCGTGATCTTCATCTGGACGATATCTTCTATACTGAACAGCAAGACCATGGCAGAGCTTGAAAGAAGACGTCTCGAAGCCGAAAAGCTGAATGAGATGGCTCAGGCTGCATCTTCCGAGATCTCCGAAGAAGAGACAGAAGAGACAGAAGAGACTTCAGAAGAGACTTCCTCAACTGAGCTTGCGCCCGTTATCGCCTCCGAGACCGGTGAGACCACCGAACCGGATGCTTCTGAGACCAGTGCTTCAGAAGGCGAAACGGAAGCTACCACCACTACCACTAATAACGGTCCTGTTGAATCAGAGTACTACATCACGGTCTATGCTTCCCAGTCCATCAACTTAAGGACCGGACCGGGAACAGGATACGACGTGGTCAGGACCCTGGATGCTGGTGAGCAGATCGATGTTATCGCCGTTACTGACACCGGCTGGTATAAGACTTATAACGGAAACTACGTAGCAAGTTCATATACGCAGACTGAACCCATCGCCACTACAGCAGCAACTACAGCTGCCACCACGGTCCAGACTACTGCGGCAGCTACCACTGCTTCCACCACTGCAGCACAGCAGCAGAGTTCGTCAGACTCCTCAGGAATGACTTATTACGGTTCGTGTACCATCACGTTCTACGGACCGCAGCCGTTATCAGACGGCACATACAGTACGACCACGGCAACAGGCACCACCTGTTCCGAAGGAAGGACCATCGCAGCTGACTGGTCGGTATTCCCGGCCGGGACGACGATCTACATCGAGAATGACCCTCTGGGCGGGGACGGCTACTACACAGTCGAAGACTCCGGTCCCGGTGTAAATGGTGCTCATATCGATATCTTCACCGATGGTTCGTACTCAACAACATCAAGGGACGTATATATCGTCAACTAAAGAAGAGGAAAGAAAATGAGCAAGACAAAGAACGAACTTAAGGTGATCCCGCTCGGAGGAATGAGTGAGATCGGTAAGAACATGACCGCTTTTGAGTACGGCAACGACATAGTCATCGTAGACGTGGGAGTTGCATTTGCGGAAGAGAATATGCCCGGCGTAGACTGCGTCATCCAGGACTATTCATATATAAGGAACAACAAACAGAAGTTAAGGGGTGTCCTCCTTACCCACGGACATGAGGACCATATCGGATCCCTCCCCTATTTCCTCTCCGAGTTCAAGTGCCCCGTCTATGGCGGAAAGCTCACGGTGGAACTGGTAAGGCATAAGCTCAACGACAGGAACATAAGCTTCAAGGGCATCAGTCTGGAGGCCAAGAAGAACGGCGATGTAGTGGAGCTGGGAAAGAACTTCTCCGCTGAATTCATCAGGGTCAACCACAGTATCGCGGACAGCTATGCCATCGCCCTGAGGACACCCGTGGGAACAGTTATCCATTCAGGAGACTTCAAGATCGACTACACTCCCATCAACGGCAAGACCATCGACCTTCAGAGGTTCGGTGAGCTGGGCAAGGAAGGCGTCCTTCTCTTTATGTGCGAGAGCACCAACATCGAGATAGACGGTCTCTCCCCTTCAGAGATGCAGGTGGGCGAATCCTTCCAGAGGATATTCCAGAAGGCAGAGGGCAGGATCATCGTAGCCACCTTCTCCTCCCATGTCCATAGGATGCAGCAGATCTTCACCGCCGCAGAGAAATACAACAGGCATGTGTGCCTTTCAGGAAGATCCATGGTGACATGCTTTAATGTTGCCAACTCCCTGGGATATATCGACATGAAACCCGATACCCTCATAGATATCGCGGACATAGACAAATACGATGACAATGAGATAGTCGTCCTTACCACGGGAAGCCAGGCTGAGCCCATGAGCGCCCTTTCAAGGATGGCCTTCTCCTCCCACAGGTCTGTGGCCATAAGGAACGGTGACACCGTCATCATCTCCGCACATCCCATCCCCGGAAATGAGAAGCCCATCTACAGGGTCATCAATGAGCTCTTCAGGCTGGGTGCCCACGTTATCTACGAGTCCCTGGCCGACGTACACGTATCAGGCCACGCTTACAAGAACGAGATCAAGCTCCTGCACTCCATCATCAAGCCTAAGTACTTCGTGCCCATCCACGGTGAGTACCGTATGCTCAAAAAGCACGCAGAACTGGCGGAGCAGCTGGGAACGAGTCCCGAAAACATATTCATCCTGGATAACGGAGACGTGCTCTCCATCACGGGAAAGAAAGCAAAGATCACGGACCACGTGCCTGCACAGGCAGTCCTTATCGACGGCTCCGGCGTCAGTGACCCGGACAACCACGTACTTTCAGAGAGAAGGCTCCTGGGAGAGGACGGCTGCGTTTGTATCGCCGTTACCATCGACGACAGGACGGGAGAACTGGCATGCGTGCCTTCCGTAAGTTCCATGGGATTTGTCTTCGACGACGAAAAGGATGAGATCCACCTTGATCTGGGAGCCAGAGCCATGGCACTTCTCTCCAAGAAGGCAAGAAAGAACGAGCTCATCGAAGCGGAGATCGCCACGAGACAGTTCAGGAATAACTTAAGGGAGCTTCTCTACGAAAAGACAAAGCGCCGTCCCATGATCCTGACAAATGTCAGCCACATAAGCGGTGGCGGCAAGAGACGCTGATCAGAGCCTGACCACGTCGATAATATCCTTTACGCTCTTTATCCTTCCGATGACCCTGTCATACTGCTCAAGGCTCTTGACAGTTATGGTCATGTTTATCTCTGCGATAAAATCAGCGCTTATATGCGTATCGATCTTCTCCACATTGATATTCTCTTCCTTCAGCATGGAAAGGATATCGATGAGAAGGTAGTTTCTGTCAGTAGCGGTGATACCGATCTTAACATCGTAGATACCGTTGGTCTTTCCGGAACCCCACTGGGCCTGGACGATCCTCTCCGCCCTCTGGCGGTCCTTGATGGAACGGTCCTTGTACTTAAGGATGTTCACGATATTCGTACATCCTTCCCTGTGGACACCTACGCCGCCGTTCTGGGTGATATACCCGATGATACGGTCTCCGGGAGCAGGGTGGCAGCACTTGGCAAGGTGGACTGCGAAATTATCCATTCCCTCGATGACTATATCGTTCTCCAGCCTGTTCTTTTCGGGAGCCTTTTCGGGCTTCTTGACAGCTGTCTTCTTGGGTGTCTTTATCTGGTCGCCCTTACCCAGTTCCTCGGGAAGGTCTGCAGGGCTGTAGTAGACCACCTGTCCGTCGGATGTGGTCCTGTATCCCAGCTCCAGCCTCTCGTCCTCTGAAAGGGTCTTTATATACTCATCGCGGAGCCTTCCGAAGAGCTTTCCTACTGCAACGGAACCATATCCCACTGCAGCATACATATCGTCCATGGAGTTGTAGCTGTACTTGGGGAGCACCACCTTGAGGATCTCGGGAGTGATGAGCTGTGAGGGTGTAAAACCGCTCCTCTCTATCTCTCTTTCCAGCTTCTCCTTACCTTCCACGATATTCTCGGCCCTGGCCTCTTTCTTGAACCAGGAATTGATCTTGGATCTGGCGGAGGCAGTCTTTACCATCTTTATCCAGTCCTTGGAAGGTCCCTTGATCTTCTCTGAGGACAGGATCTCGACGACATCGCCGTTCTTGAGTTCGTAAGACAGGGGAACGATCCTGTTGTTTACCTTGGCACCATGCATATGGTTGCCGATACCGCTGTGGATGGAATATGCGAAATCTATTGGGCAGGATCCTTCAGGGAGCCTTAAGATCTTACCCTTGGGAGTAAATACGAATACTTCTCCGGGTGCGACATTAGTCTTGAAGAGCTCCAGGAAATCCTGGGGATCCTCAGCATCCTTCTGGGCCTCCAGGAACTGTCTTACCCAGTCCACTCTCTTGTCATATACATCTTCATCGAAGGCAGTGGATCCGCCGGACTCCTTGTAATGCCAGTGGGATGCGATACCGAACTCAGCCTCCCTGTGCATGCTGTATGTCCTGATCTGGACTTCGAAGGTAGTTTCACCAAAGGTCTTACCTCCTGGTCTCTTAACAGTTGTATGGAGGGACTGGTATCCGTTCTCCTTAGGGTTACCGATATAGTCCTTGAACCTGCCTGGCAGGGGGATATACATCTCATGGACGATACCGAGTACCATGTAGCACTCAGCAACGGAATTTACTATGATCCTGCAGGCGTACATATCGTAGATCTGGGAGATATCCCTGTCCTTGTTATGCATCTTCTTCCAGATGCTGTAGAAACGCTTGGGCCTTCCCTCGATATCGAAATCCTTGATGCCGAAGGAATCTATCTTCTCACGGATCTCACCTACCACCTGGGCGATGAATGCTTCTCTTTCGGATCTCTTTGCGGAGATAAGTCCCACCAGCTCATAGTAGCCGTCATGGTCGAGATAACGAAGGCACAGGTCCTCCAGCTCGCCCTTGATCTTGAAGACGCCGAACCTCTCGGCGAAGGGAACGTATATATCCAGGGTCTCCCTTGCCTTCTCCACCTGCTTCTGGGGAGTCTGGTACTGCATGGTCCTCATGTTATGGAGACGGTCAGCCAGCTTGATCAGTATGACCCTTATGTCCTTGGTCATGGCGATGAGCATCTTGGAGATATTCTCTTTCTGGCCCTCCTCCTTGGAGATGGAGGAGATCTGATTGAGCTTTGTAACTCCCTCCACCAGGATAGCCATGGTATTTCCGAAGAGCTCCGTGATCATCTCAGTATCTGCTTCTGTATCCTCGATGGTATCGTGGAGCAGTGCAGCAGCCAGGGACTCAGCATCGACCTCGAGTTCCGCCAGTATCTCTGCGGTGGCGATGGGATGGACTATATACATCTCACCGTTCTTCCTCTTCTGGTTACGGTGAGCCTTAAATGCAAAATAATAGGCACGCTCGATAAGGTCGACGCCCCTCTGGAGCTCCTCCTTATCCACATTTGCCCTGTTCATGTAGGATTTATAAGCGCTCAAAACCTCCCGGAATTTCTCATCGATGAAATCCGGTATCTCGGGGATATTATCCACATCCATGAGATATTCACGCTCGTCCATATTCATTCAACCTCTTATAAGTCTTGGAGGATGTAAGGCTTACCTTTTCCGTGTTTTCCAGGAAACTGAAGCACACCCTCAGGGGACTGATAACGCCCAGCTTTATTATCCCCACCTCCGAGAAGACGTCAAGGCATCTCCTTACCTGGAAGGGATTGATGGCCGTATCGGAATTCATGCTGATGAGCTTTGCCAGGAGATTGGAATCAGCGGTGGATATACCGTCGTGGCAATACTTGTTGAGGACCCTGTAGCAGGAAGCATACTGATCCTTGGAAGGGATAAGTGCCTCGTTTACATCAGCCTTGACGAACTTGGCAATGAAGTCAGGGGCATTGTCCTGCCCATAGAGCTCTTCCGCGAATTCGCACTTAGACCATATCATCCCGTTTCCACAGAGGGGGACGATATCCTCTATGTAAAGACTGATGTCAGTCTTGTTCTTAAAGGTATATTCGTTCATGGTATAAGCCAGGTCCACACGGTCCCCGGGCTTCAGCACCTTGAGATACTGACCCATGTTAAATCCGACAGCCGACACTTTCTTATCGGAGGTACCGTCCGTCAGGTCGAGCCTCATATGGACTCCGTCGCTCATGCTCTGGACTTCAGTGATCAGAAGGTTCCTGGTACAGAACACCGGCTTTTTATTTCCGATACCGAAGGGCTTAAATACGCTTATGGCCTCATATGTCTCAAAGTCTATCTGCTCGAAGGGAAGTTCTGCACTTATGTCCAGGACATCCTCATCCTCAAATCTCGAATCCTCATCAGAGGATGCTGCCTTGTTCTGAAGGGCCGCACGGGAAGCCTCCTCAAGAGCCTTCATAAAAGGACCCATATTCTCCTTGGCCACCACCATACCTGCAGCCTTCTTATGGCCTCCGAAGTTCACGCACTGATCGCCTATGCTCTCGAGTGCACCGTAAAGATCGAACTCTCCGAAGGCACGGCCTGATCCCTTAACGTTTCCGGGTTCAATGGTATCGTCGGTAAAGACGATGGCAGATCTTCTGTAATGCTGGGAAAGCTTTCCTGCAACTATTCCAAGGACACCCTGGTGCCAGGAAGGCCCGTATACCACGATGGGACCGCAGGTATTTGTAAGGAGCCACTCGTCGGGACGGCGGGGATCCTCTATCTGGGTCTTGGCCTCCTCATAGACCTTTGCCTCTATCTTCTTTCTCTCCTCATTTTCACGGCCCAGTGACAGGGCAGCTTCACGGACGACCCTCTCGTCATCCTCCAGGAAGAGCTTCAGGGCATCCGAGGAATCGGAAAGCCTTCCGGCTGCATTTATCCTGGGAACAAAGTTAAAAGAGATATAGGATTCATCCAGCTTCTTACCGTTATCCAGAAGAAGATCGTTCATGATCCGGACTCCGGGATTCACGGGATCTTTCATGCTGATGAACGCCTTCTTGATTATGGTCCTGTTCTCATCCACCACGGACACAAGGTCAGCGATGGTGGCGATACCTGCCAGCTCTATGGCCTGCTTCCACACATTGGGGGATACCCTGTATCTTCCGTCGCGGCCCAGGGCCTCAATGAACTTCAGGGCTACACCTGCTCCGCAGAGATCCATAAAGGGATATGTATTGTCCTCCCTCTTGGCGCAGATAACAGCATCTGCATCCGGGAGTCTGTCCTTGACATTATGGTGATCGGTAACGATGACCTTTATACCCATCTCCTTGATCTTGCTTATGGTATCGAAGTTTGTGATGCCGCAGTCAACGGTAATGAGAAGGTCGGGAGATGCGTCCAGCACCTTATCGATGATATTATCTGTCAGTCCATATCCATGTTCCGCTCTGTGGGGTACGATATAATCCGTATCCACACCGTGGCTTCTAAGATATCTTACGATAATAGTGGTGGCGGTAACACCGTCACAGTCATAGTCTCCATAAACGACCACTTTGCCGTGGGATTCGATACAGGAAACCACCATATCCACCGCCTTTTTCATATCCATGAACAAAAACGGGTCATACCATTGTCCGTCAGACCTGGCAAGGAACTTCTCCTTCTGCTCCGGCGTCACGATATTTCTGGATCTCAATAGAACGTCAAGCACGCCATCAGTATCCTTATGGTCAAAGGATGCCGACGTGCGCCACTTCTTCGAAGTCAACAACATACGCAAACAACTCACATGTACTAATTTTGCATATATTCTATCAAATTATATAAAAAATATAAATAGGAACGAAAAAGTGCCGCCCCCCTGAGGGACGGCACCTGTAAATATAACTGATCAGTTACGATATCCAGACTCCATTGGAATCAAATGTATATGTCTTTCCATTTATGGTCTGTGTACCTGTCACCATGACTCCCGAAGAATTCATGTAATACCACTTGGATCCGATCTGCAGCCAGCCTGTATGCATGGTGCCGTTGGAATCCATGTAATACCACTTGCCTGCATCCTTGACCCATCCGGTCTTCATCACGCCGTCAGTGCCCATGAAGTACCACTTGCCGCTCACCTTGGTCCAGCCTGTTGCCATTGCACCGCTGCTCTTAAGGTAATACCACTTGGATCCGTCCTGGAACCATCCGGTCTTCATCTTTCCACTGGATGTGAAGTAGTACCAGTTATTGCCGACCTTGGTCCATCCCTTCGCCATAGCTCCGGAGGACTTGAAGTAATACCAGCTGCTACCTTCCTGATACCAGCCCTTGGTCATGGAACCGTCTTCTCCGAAGAAGTACCACACTCCATCGATCTGCTTCCATCCGGTCACTGCTTCACCATCTTCGAAGTAGAACTAGAGATCTCCTTCCTGCACCCATCCTTCAGGAGCTACTTGTCCGGGAAGGATCACTATATCATCTATTAAGGCAGCATACTGATTGGAACTGTCATAATGGCGGATAGCAATATAACCTTCACCAGAATAGTCACTAAGATCGAAAGTATAGTATGTCCATTCAGAAGGAGGGACAAAATCATCGATCAGTTCATAACTGTCGAGATCGTCGATATCTCCAGTAGTTACATAGACACCTATGTGATCTGCATAGCCTGAAAGGACATTCCTTCCATAAAAGGAGACTGATCCACCCAACTTAACTGCAGGAGATATAGCCCAGTTGTCAGGATCCAATCCTTCTCCTCCATAGCTCTGTGAAAGACTTGACAGCAAATTATTGTTCTCCTGAATAGATCCCTGGAACCAGTTTTCCCCGTCATTGTCTCTGTCGATCAAAGTCCAGTCATCATAGTCATCCTCGAAGTCCTGATATATCATTCCGGTGGTTTCTTCGATAATGATAGTCTCACTGCCCTGAAGCGGCATATAACCTTCTGCTGTTATCCTGTAATAAACGGTATATGTTCCGGGGACAATATATTTAGGAGTTTCATCAAATATATATGAACCTTCTTCTGTACCGTACCGGATCTTGTAAGAATCAGGGCTCGTCACATCAACAGTGATGCCATGCTGTTCACCGTCATATACACCTTCAAAGCCCGATATTACCGCTTCGATATCATCCAACTGTCCACCTATCTCCACATCATCCACAGCAAGGACAAATTTGTCACGACTGTTAAAATGCCGGATGGCGACATATCCTTCTCCCTCAAACTCCTCAAGGGAGACCGTATACTGCTCCCAGACAGAGGAGGCGACTTCATTTCCTGTAGACCAGTCCTCCAGGTCCCAGGCATCCACCAGGCAATAACTGTCAAGATTATCACGTTCTCCTGTGGTTACAAATACACCGATATGATCAGGATAACTGTCATCGATCGCATTGGCATAGAATGAGATATATCCGCCCAAGGGGACCTTAGGCGAGATCAGCCAGTTATCAGGATCTAATACCTTATTATTTTCTTTCTCATAAGAAAGGCTCATAATCGAGTCATTTCCAGTATGTACATAATATTCAGGATTGTCGTTATCCGCATAAACATCGCTGGTACCGTAGCGGAACCAATCATATCCGTCTCCGTCAGCATCGATGGAGATCCAATCCTCAAGGCCATCCTCAAAGCCCCATTTATACACCACGTCATCTGCCTTGACCTCAGTCCCCATAAACGGGACTGCTCCCAGCACAAAGGCGAGAGAAAGGATGCTTCCCGTCAGCGCCTTGAAACATTTCAATTTGTCTTTCATAAAGACCTCCTTTCAAGATATGATCGCCATTTAGAACATTACTTCCTAATTTAATTTTACATGATTAAAGTTATCTGTTCATCAACCAAAAGGTTGATTGCAACAAAAAAAGGATGCCCGTGGGCATCCTTTTGTGATCTCTTGATCTCTGATCAGCGCTTTCTCTTTCTAGCAGCCTCAGACTTCTTCTTACGGCGTACAGAAGGCTTCTCGTAGTGCTCTCTCTTGCGAACTTCAGCAAGAACACCAGATCTTGCACAGGAACGCTTAAAGCGGCGAAGTGCACTGTCAAGGGACTCATTCTCCTTAACTCTGATCTCTGACATCTCATATCCCCCCTTCCGTACGTGGCGATAAATAACTCGGATATTATATCCCAGCTCCTTCTATCCGTCAAATCCTTTTGTATCTTATGCAATGGATATTATTTATAAAATAGTGTAAAATCAGTTCTCGAAATGACACGATTATCTTTGAAAAACGGAAAACTCCCTGCAAAGATCCTTTTCGGCGCCGAGATCTTTATCACTGCGGTACTGCTTCTTGCGTCTTTTCTCATATTCTATTACACCGATTTCTCCGATTCCCTGGACAATGGTGTAATGCTCTTCGAATCCATAAAGAACGGAAACTTCACAGAATACTACAGATATGCAGCCGAAAATGCTGCCTCCGAGACGGTCTATACAGCCAACTACAATGTGCTCCTTTATTTCGTTTTCATGATCTGGAACCTGCCTACGGCCATCCTCCATGTGACAAAGGGCATAGACTATATGGACTCCGTCAAGTGCCTTCTGTGGTGTAAGCTTCTGATCCTTCTTTTGATCCTGGCATCTTCCTATGTGATCAGAAAGATAATGGATCTTTATGTGGACAGCAAGGAACTTAAGAACAAGGCACACCTTTTCTTCCTTTCATGTTCCTGCGTTATTGTCCCTGCCCTGGTAGCCTCCCAGTACGATATCTTCTCCATTTTCTTCATCCTTCTGGGCCTTTATTTTTACCTGAAGAAGGACATGAAGAAGTTCCTTATATTCTTCATGGTAGCAGTACCTTTTAAGAGTTTTGCGTTCTTTGTTTTCGTACCTCTTCTTCTGCTCCACGAGAAGAACATCCTTAAGATCTTCGGCAAGTGCATCCTGGTATTTATCCCCCAGTTAGTTGCCGGACTTCCCTTCAGGGGCGAAGAGTTCTACACCATCTGCCTTAAGTCCCAGAACAGGGATGCCATGGAGCTCCTTTTAAACGGCACAGTTGAGATCGCCGGCTATTCAGTAAATCTTTTCTTTGTAGCCTTCATCTCCCTCTGTGTTTTCTGCTACATGAAAAAGCTCTCTTTTGCAGAAGAAAAGGATCCTGCGATCCCGATCTTCATCACCACCTGTGCTATCTCATCCTTCATGCTCTTCATGAGCATCAGGTCCTACTGGGTGATCATGTTCATACCATTCACCCTTCTTCTTGCATTCACAGGAAAGAAGTCACTTCGCGTGAACCTTCTTCTCTTCACCATAGGATCTTCCTGCTATACATTCCACGCTCTTTACAACCACTGGATCTACAGCAGTGGAAAGATCATCTCCGAACTCATCTTCAAGAGGATGGACTCCGTCGATATCCCCGAGGCAGAAGAGCTCAAATATGCAAGCCTTCGTGAGTTCTACAGACTCCACGATCTCTCAAGGTTCTCCCAGGCTCTCTACACGGTATTCTTCATATCCATCATCCTGCTGCTGGTACTCAACTGCCCCTTCTTCAAAAAGGAGGAAAAGAAGGAACGCTCCTTCGATCTTTGGATCCTCCCCATGCAGCTCTTCCTTACCACTATTCCCCTGTGCCTTATCCTCTATGTAAACTTTGCAACTGCAGGATATCCGGTCTATTCAAGGGGGATGGATTCTGACGAATATCTCGACTATAACGTCACCTACAACGAGGGAACCATCACTCAGTGCTTCGATGCAGATGAAAATGACACCATCGAATATATAGAATTTATATGCGAAAACAACAATACAGACCGCATGATCCGCGACACGCTCCACATAACCATCTCCGATAACGAGACAGGCGCTGTTCTCGTGGACGAGACCGCAGGTGCCGCTATCCTCAAGGACGAGTCAAAGAACAGGATCTCCTTCGACCCAGTGGAGATAGTAGAGGGCCACACCTACTGCATCACCATCCAAGGCGAGCACCTCGACACTCCCCAGATCAGTTCCATCCATATGGGAACGACCTCTAGCCTTGAGGACGAAGACTATCCCATGGAATTAAACGGAGAGCCCCAGGACTGCAACCTGGCATTTGTATTGAAATAACATCTCATAATCATCCCTTTGGATGATGTATATTCTATCAGGATAAATTAGAATAAGGATAGAATTTTTACTTGGAGGGTGTCATGAAAAGAAGATCTATAGTATCTGCGATCCTTGTAGCAAGCACACTGGCTACCATGGCAGGAAGCTTAAATGCCGCCGCCACTAATGGATATATCTATTCAGACAGCAATATCTTTAAATGGCACACTGAAGGCTCAAGGCTTGTGGTCGAGACAAGTAATCTGTCTTATGTGGCAGCAACTTACTATTCCGACTTTGCAGCCGATTTAACGATCCTGGAACTTAAAAACACCATGAATTACGGAGAGTATCACTTCAGTGGGATCACCGGAGGCGGAGATGCCAGCTCCGTAGTTTATCCTAATATTCAGACCATTTATATTTCAGGTAATTGCTATGAATTTGGAAACATGTACCAGTACCCCGGACTAACAAACGTTTATGTCAACGGCAACAGCCTGGATTATATAACACTGGATTTTACAAATTCAGATTATGAAGACCTCCCGGTTATCAACAATAATTCATCTTACAGTACGGATGTGGGTGTTCTCTTCCATGAGTTTATAAACGAAGAAGTAACTGTTCCTGCCTGCTATAGCGATGATTCCATCGAATATTATTTCCAGGATTCCGTTCTGTTAGAGGAAGTCACATTTGAAGATGGTACCACCAGGATCCCCCACGATGCTTTTAACAACTGTTCCGGGCTTTCTACCGTAAACATCCCTTCCGGCGTGACTCTTATTGAATACTCGGCATTTGAAGATTGTTCGGACCTGAAGACCATCAGCATCCCTTCCTCCGTCGAAGAGATAAAAGCAGACGCATTTTTACACACAGGTCTCGAAGACATCTATTATGAGGGAACCACCGAAAAGTGGGCTACCCTTACCCAGGAATATGATGAGACCAACGGAAACCCTATACCAGGAGGAAATGTACTGCATCTTGAACATGCTGTAGTACACTGCTCCGATGGAAACATTCTTATCTATGGGGATGAGGATTCCGGTTTCTTTATGGGATATCTGGGATGGATCAAGGAAGCTAACGGAAAGTGGCGTTACTATAACGAGAGCGGCGGATGCCAGACCGGAGTCTTTGTTGAGATCGACGGTGGGATCTATTCCTTCGACAGCGATGGATATATGCTGACCGGATGGCAGCAGGCCGGTGACTGGTTCTACTTTAAGTCTTCAGGACAAATGGCAACAGGATGGACCAAGGTAGGAAAGAAGTGGTATTACTTCTCCGAAGAGGGTGCCATGCAGACAGGATGGCAGCAGATCGGCGGTAAGTGGTACTACCTGGGCAATAACGGCGCAATGGCAACAGGATGGCAGAAGATCGGTAGCAAGTGGTATTACTTTAACACCAGTGGTGTGATGCAGACAGGATGGCAGCAGATCTCAGGAAAATGGTATTACTTCGCTTCAGGCGGTGCCATGTATTCCAACCAGTGGCTTAAGTCCGGCGGCAAGTGGTATTACTTTGGAAGTGACGGCGTCATGCTCAGCAATACTTCAAGAAAGATTGGAAACAAGACATATAATTTCAACTCAAGCGGTGTTTGCACCAACCCGTAAAGATTCAGTGAATTATGTTTTTTCGAGGAGAGATCATATGGTCTCTCCTCTTTTTTGAAATCATACATTCGGATGATGTAAGTGTCTTTTCGCTTCACTATAATGGGAGCATAAAGAACAGGAGGGAATAAACATGAAACGCAGATCTATCATCTCGGCAGCACTTGCAGCAAGCATCCTGGCTTCCATGGCCGGTACTTTAAGCGCCGATTCCGCATCCGGAAGTACATATTATGATTCCCAGTATTTCAACTGGACAGTCGACGGCAGCACCCTTTGCGTAAATCCCACATCCAACCCTTCCAGCAGCAATATCTCATTTACTACAGGATACGGCGACAGCATCTATTCCATGTATACCGGCGACTATAACAACAACGTAAATTATACCTTTGGCGGATTCGATGAGAACTTCCCCAATCTTACATATCTTAGGATAAAGTATTACTGCGAAGAGTTTGGCGGTTTTTCCAATTGTCCTGCTCTTAAAAAGATCGATATCTTCGGCAACCTGAGAGATGAGATCACCCTTGATTTCGACGAAGCTGATTACGACGTCCTTCCTTCCATCACGATCACGGAAAGCAATCCTGATATCTTAGTGAATGTAGATCTTGAAGGCTTTGAGAACACCAGCGTCACCATCCCTGCAAGCTACGGTTCAGCAGATAACAATATCTATTATGATTTCGGACGCAACACAGCTCTCGAGAGCGTAACCTTTGAGGAAGGTACAGAAGTCATCCGCCATTCTGCTTTCCTGGACTGCGACGATCTCGAAGGTGTAAATATACCTGACGGCGTTACTCTTATCGAATACGAAGCTTTTGAAGGATGTGACTCCCTTTGCTCCATAGAGATCCCCGCCTCTGTTACAGAGATCAAATATGATGCTTTTAAGGATTCCGAATTAAGCACTATCTACTACGACGGAACGACAAGTCAGTGGTATGGTCTCGTAAGCGAGAGAAATACTGACGGATCAGTCATCAACAACGTACTTAATGTCAACGGTGTAACAGTCCACTGCACCAACGGCAATATGTACATACGCCGTGATTCAGACGGAAAATACCGCCAGGCTCCAATCGGCTGGTTCCTGGAAGACGACGGCTGGAGATATTATGTCGAAAACGGCGCCGTAGTCACAGGAGTATTCGTCCCTATAGATGACGGAATATACGCTTTTGACAGCACCGGATTAATGCTCACCGGATGGCAACGTGCAGGCGACTGGTTCTACTTCAAGTCTTCAGGAAAGATGGCAACAGGATGGACTAAGATCGGCGGCAAGTGGTACTACTTTGAAAATGACGGACGCATGGTAACCGGCTGGCAGAAGATCGGTTCCTCCTGGTACTACTTCAAGTCCTCCGGCGTCATGGCTACAGGATGGCAGAAGATCAGCAACAAGTGGTACTATCTCGGAACTGACGGCAAGATGGTTACAGGCTGGCAGAAGATCGGTTCCTCCTGGTATTACTTCCAGAGTTCCGGCGTCATGAAGACGGGCTGGCAGAAGTCCGGCGGCAGCTGGTACTACCTGGATTCCAACGGAGCAATGCTCACAAACTGCTCCAGGAAGATCGGAAACAAGACATATAACTTCAACGCAAGCGGTGTATGCACTAACCCGTAAGCTGAATACATAAAGATTAAGGTTTTATAAGGGAGGGGCCTTAGGGTCCCTCTTCTTGTTTAGGGACGTGACAGAATGGGGACGTATCTCTTGATGTCACACTTCGCATGACAGTCAAGATACGTCCCCACCTTGTCACATCCCGGTTATTCAGATTGTGGTAAGATGACATTATGGAAAAGAAAGAGAACACAGAAGGACTATTAAAGGCCATCCGCCTTTTTCTGGCGGTGATGCCCTTTATCATCGGCGGATTCCATGTATGGGGATCAGCGCTGGCATCGGTTTTTCTGGTGTGCTGTCTTTTCGTTATATACAGAAGGAACTGCCATCTTTTCTTCGCCTTCGATCCTGTCTTCACTGCGCTTCTGGTGCTGGAGGCGTTCTTACTGATAAGTCCCTTCTGGGCAGTGGATTCAGGTATGGCAGTCTTCGGATTCATAAAGTTCCTGCCCCTTCCTCTTTTCTGTATCCTTCTCATGCAGTGCAAGGTCCCATCTCCCGCTTCCTACCTGGCGTACATCCCCTACTCGGGAGCAGTGATGATGGTGGTCTCCTTTGTGCTGAGCCGCATACCTGCACTGACTTCCTTTTTCACGGTGTTTAAGAGACAGGCCGGTTTTTTCCAGTACTCAAATACATATGCCCTCTTTCTTCTGACAGGTGCCTGCATCCTTCTTTTCAAGCGCGAAAAGAGCATCGTTGAACTGGTGGTTTCAGTCCTTCTGATGGTGGGCGTCCTTCTCTCAGGAAGCCGTACTGTGTTCATCCTTATGGGTGCTCTGATGCTGGTATATATCATCTGGGAAAAGAATAAAAAGATAAAGATCTCCCTGGCCTCCGCCCTGGTGCTTCTGGTGCTGGCTGCCGGCGGTTATGCCTACTTTACGAAAAACTACGACACGGTGGGAAGATATCTTACATCCTCCCTTTCCTCCAGTACTTTTATCGGACGGTTCCTTTACTACAGGGATGCCCTTCCCGTTATCCTCACCCATCCCTTCGGACTGGGATATGGCGGATATAAGACCTTGCAGGGATCTTTCCAGACAGGTGTCTATTCAGTAGTGCACATACATAACGACTACCTTCAGATGCTGCTTGACGCAGGATGGGTACCTTTTGGGTTTTCTGTTTTCGCGCTTATAAAGTCGCTCCGCAAAGGTAACGCAGTTAAGTACGCTGCTTCTATCCTTATCCTTGTACATGTGCTTTTCGATTTCGACCTTCAGTTTATCGCCATGGGCCTTATCCTGATGGCACTTCTGCGGGACAATGAAAAGGAAGTTAAGTCATATGTTTTCACCAAGGCTCCGGAGCTTTATATCGCTCTTGTTATCTCCGCCTGCCTGTCCCTTTATTTCGGTGTGGCTTCCGCCCTGGGACATATGGATAAGAATGAGTCTGCAGTCAAGGTATATCCCGGATATACAGACTGCTGGGTAGAGATACTTAAGAAGACTGAGGACCCGCAGCAGATGGAAGTTGTGGCTGATAAGATCCTGGCCCTTAACGACTCCTGTTCCATAGCAAACTCTGCCAAGGCAAGGGTACTCTTTTCCAGGGGTGATGTTCTTACGATGGAGCAGTATAAGCTCAAGGCCATATCCCTCAACAAGTACTCACTGGAGGAGTACCTCGACTATATCGATATGATGCGTTTCGCCATGGAGCTCTACCTCGAAAACGGGGACCTGGAGAGCGCCTCCTACTGCGCTTCCAGGATCATATCAATACCGGACATGATCGATAATGTCAGACAGGGAACATCCCCGCTCGGATGGAAGATAAAGGATCAGCCTGAGCTGGATCTGCCCGCAGAGTATACAGATTATATAGATTATCTGCTCTCCATTTATGGCATCATAAGCTAAATATATAATTAAAAATCTGTCAGTTATATGGTAAAATAGCTGTTGGCTTATGTTAAGGGGTAAAGCGGTACTCCTTCATATTTAACTCACCTTAAATCACTCTTTGGAGGAATCTATGAGCAGACTTAAAAATGTAACCACTACATTGGCTCAGGAAACTGTTGAAGAGCTCTACAAGGACATTGAAAGAAATATCCAGACCAGCCAGCCCGGTCTGTGTCCTGTAGATCTTGCTGCAGCTTTTATCCACCTGAGTCATGCCCGTTCCTGCGGTAAGTGTACTCCCTGCCGTATCGGACTTGGACGTCTCGAGGAACTTATCAATTCCGTTCTGGACGGCAAGGCAACTTTCGACACTCTCAATGCCATTGAGAGAACATCAGAAAGTATCTTCCGTTCCGCAGACTGTGCCATCGGATCCGAGGCAGCAAGGATGGCGATCAAGGCCGTTGAGGGATTCAGGGACGATTTCGAGGAGCATATACTTCACGGCAGATGCAAGCTTCAGAACTTCAAGTCAGTTCCCTGCGTTGCCGAGTGCCCTGCACACGTTGACATTCCCGGATATATCGCACTTATCCACGAAGGAAGATATGATGATGCGGTTAAGCTCATCCGTAAGGACAATCCCTTCCCTGCAACATGCGGCATGATCTGCGAGCATCCCTGTGAGGAGCACTGCAGAAGGACCCTGGTCGATGACGCCATCAACATCAGAGGTCTTAAGAGATATGCCGTTGAGCACGAGTCTGAGATCAAGGCTCCCGTTAAGGCAGCGCCCACAGGCAAGAAGATCGGTATCATCGGCGGTGGTCCCTCCGGACTTACAGCTGCTTATTTCCTTTCCGTCATGGGACACGACTGCACAGTATACGAGCAGCGTGACAAGCTTGGCGGAATGCTCCGTTACGGTATCCCCAGCTACCGTCTCCCCAGAGAGATCTTAGATAAAGAGATCGAAGGCCTTAAGCTCGCAGGCTTTAAGACCATCACAAATATCTCAGTAGGAAAAGACATCACCATGGAGGAGCTGAAGGCTCAGTACGATGCAGTCTACATCTCCATCGGTGCACATACAGACAACAAGATCGGCATCGAGGGTGAAGATGCCGAGGGCGTTATCTCTGCTGTTGAGATGCTCCGCGGCATCGGTGACGGCAATATGCCTGACTTCTCCGGTGAGGACATCGTAGTAGTCGGCGGTGGTAACGTTGCTATGGACGTTGCAAGATCTGCCATCAGGCTCGGCGCCAAGACAGTAAAGATCGCTTACAGAAGAAGAAAGGTCGACATGACCGCTCTTGCAGAAGAGGTTGAAGGTGCTGTTGCTGACGGATGCGAGATCATCGAGCTCAATGCTCCCACAAAGATCGAGAAGACAGCTGACGGTAAGGTCGCTGCCCTCTGGGTACAGCCCCAGATCGTCGGCGAGGTTAAGTGGGGTCGTCCTGCTCCCGTTACAGCTGATGCTCCCGAAGTACGTCTTGCTTGCGACAAAGTACTCGTAGCTATCGGCCAGGGTATCGAGTCCGAGCACTTCGGCGAGAACGGTATCCCCTTGAACAGAAGAAAGATCGCTGCTACTGAAGCAGGTGACTTCAAGGAAGTAGACGGTGTTTTCGCCGGTGGTGACTGCGTAACAGGTCCTGCTACAGTAATCAAGGCTATCGCCGGCGGTAAGGTAGCTGCTGCAAATATCGATGAGTATCTCGGCTTCAAGCACGAGATCACCAGCGGCGTAGATATGCCTCCCGTCAGGTTCGACGACAGAGAGCCCATGGGACGCGTCAACATGACTGAGCGTCCTGCCAGCGAGAGAACTAAGGACTTCAACCTCATGGAGAACTCCATGACAGATCAGGAGGCATGTCAGGAATCTGCCAGATGCCTGCAGTGTGACCACTTTGGTTGCGGATTACTGAAAGGAGGCAGAGAATTCAAATGGTAAATCTGACTATTGACGGTAAGGGCGTATCTGTTGCAGAAGGAACCAGCATCCTGGATGCAGCTAAGAGCGTAGGAATAAATATCCCCACCCTTTGCTACTGGAAGGGACTTAATGAAGTCGGCGCATGCCGTGTATGCGTTGTCGAGGTAGAGGGCAAGAAGCGTCTTCCCGCTGCCTGCAACACTGCAGTAGAAGAAGGCATGGTCGTCAGGACCAACTCCAAGAAGGTCAGGGAAGCAAGAAAGTACAATGTAGAGCTCATTCTTTCCGAGCACTACTGCCACTGCACCACATGTGTAAGAAGTGGTAACTGTAAGCTCCAGAAGCTCTCCAACGAGCTCAACATCAGAGAGATCCCTTACGAGTATCATCCCGCCGAGGACAGACACAGCAAGACATTCCCTCTGAACCGTATCGATTCAAGATGCGTTAAGTGCATGCGCTGCATCCAGATGTGCGAAAAGCAGGCCTGCAACATCTGGGATCTTGTCAACACAGGTTCCCGTGCTACAGTAGGACTTTCCGACTCCTACACCCTGGAAGAATCCAACTGTGCTCTCTGCGGACAGTGCATTACCCACTGCCCTGTCGGAGCTCTCATCGAAAGAGACGATACAGAGAAGGTCATCGACGCCCTGAACGATCCCGATAAGATCACCATCGTTCAGATCGCTCCCTCCATCAGGACAGCATGGGGCGAGCCCTTCGGTCTTCCTGCTGATAAGGCAACAGTCGAGAGACTCTGCTCCGCTCTTAAGATCATGGGATTCAACTATGTATTCGATACAAACTTCTCAGCAGACCTTACGATCATGGAGGAAGGATCCGAGTTCCTGGAGAGACTCTCCAAGAAGGATTCATCCAAGTTCCCCATGTTCACTTCCTGCTGCCCCGGCTGGGTAAGATTCGTTAAGTCCCACTATCCGGAGTTCGTGGATAATCTTTCCACAGCCAAGTCTCCCCAGCAGATGTTCGGTGCAGTTGCCAAGAGCTACTATGCCGAGATCCTCGGAGTAGATCCTTCCAAGATCTTCTCAGTATCCATCATGCCCTGCCTTGCTAAGAAGCACGAGTGTGCTATCCCTGCAATGAACGACGCATGCGGCGATCCTGATGTAGACGTAGTACTTACAACAAGAGAAGTAGACAGGCTTATCCGCTCTGAGCAGATCGATCCCTGCGCCATCGAGGATGTGGCTCTCGATATGCCTCTCGGTATCGGTTCCGGTGCTGGTAATATCTTCGGTGCAACAGGTGGCGTTATGGAGGCAGCTCTCCGTTCCGCTTATTATCTCGTAACAGGTTCCAATCCCGATCCCGACGCTTTCAAGGCTGTAAGAGGTCAGGACGGCTGGAAGGAATCCGAGTTCGAGATCAACGGCACCAAGCTCCGCGTTGCAGTTGCAAACGGTCTCGGCAATGCCGACAAGCTCCTTAAGGCTATCAAGTCCGGCGAAGTTGAGTACGATTTCGTTGAGATCATGGCATGCCCCGGCGGATGTGTCGGCGGCGGCGGACAGCCCATCCACGAGCAGTGTGAGATGGCTCCCGAGAGAGCTCCTATCCTCTACGATCAGGATAAGAACATGACTCTCAGATTCTCCCACGAGAATCCCTCCATCAAGGCCATCTACGAGGATTACCTCGGTAAGCCTCTTTCCGAGAAGTCACACCACCTTCTCCACACCGACCACCACGCCTGGAAGATGCCTAACGAGTAAGTTCTTACTACTGAACAAATAAAAGAGCACCCGACGAAACGGGTGCTCTTTTTGTTATCAGGAAACGACAAATTGTATCCAATTGTATCCAATTGTCGTCCATTTCTGCTTGACAACAGTCTATCCTTAAGAAAAAAGGAGGCAGAACACCATGTACCGAAACTATCACGCACTTATGATCGCATGGCTCAGGAATGAACTGGACAAACTGCCAAAATGCAGTTTAGGAGATAACGAGATCAATATATACGATGATTCCGGCAAACGGCTCCGTTATAAAAGATCGTCTCCAAAAGCTAAAGACTGGATCAATATTGCGCAGCAGAGAAAGGAATTATCAGATCAACTCGACCGGCTCATCAGGGAATGGCATTCACTTTACAAGGGTGAACCACCTGAAATTAAGCTCCCATTGAAATGGAAAGGAAGGATGAACAGCGCTTTCTTCGATGAACAGACTGCATGCGTCAGTGACAAGGCTGCTCTGCATCCAACTGTTTACAAAGGCGTTGAGTTTAGGTCAAAGAACGAACAGATGACCGCCATGGTGCTGGATGAATTCGGCATCGAATGGAAATATGAGACCGAGATACAGATCTCGAAATTCCTGACGATACATCCGGATTTTCTTGTAAACGTGAGGATAGCGGACAGATGTTTCTATATAGAAGTCTTCGGAGCACCTGATGATCCCGGCTATGCCGAGACAATGAAGAATCGTATCCTTCCCTATCTGGCCGCTGGACTAAGACCCGGTATGGATGTGATGATGGTCTATGCCCCTACTTCCCATTCGTTTGATGTAGAAACATTGAGAAAGCAGATAGCGATAGTGCTGGAGAGCCTGGTGTCAGTTTCTCCGACAGGGTCTCCCTATAGGGAGACTTCCCGGGAGAGATCGGCTGTTTCTGATGGAAAATAGCCCGAAATTGCCAACAACCTCTCCCTATAGGGAGACTTCCCGGGAGAAATCAGCCGTTTCTGATGGAAAATAGCCCGAAATTGCCAACAACCTCTCCCTATAGGG